>Ga0209501_10000345_pt1 | contig 57766 bp, 55 predicted proteins | sample ArcticOcean_MG_C_4_FD_187434 | JGI IMG/M metagenome (GOLD analysis project Ga0209501, IMG submission 187434) | Marine microbial communities from western Arctic Ocean - ArcticOcean_MG_CB4_134 (SPAdes) (version 2) | ecosystem: Environmental > Aquatic > Marine > Oceanic | place: Arctic Ocean...
CATCTGGTGCACGAGGTGTATCCATTTCGGTGACCGATGCAGGACCCCCGGATAGGATGATGCCGTTGGGTTTAAAATCTTTTATGCTTTTTGATGAAACCTTGTTAAAGGGGTGTATTTCCGAATATACACCCGATTCCCTCACACGCCTTGCAATCAATTGTGTAACTTGGGAACCAAAATCAATGATGAGAATACGGTCTGTCATGATAACGGACTCATAGCCGAGTTGATGAATTAAGAAAAGTAAAACAGGAACCTATGTGGTGTGCTACTCTTTCACCGTTTTGAGCGTTGTTCTCATTTTTCCTTTTTTAGTAACTTAAAATTAATTGCGAAGGGGGCGGGGCAAGATACTGGAAAATTCCTCCTCTTTGAGAAAGGTAGCTAAGAAGGAAAAAGCCAAGAACTTCCAGGGTTAGTCGTCTCTTCTTTGATGCAGTTGCCATGTTTGATTACCAATGCTCTTAGATAAATTGATCCAACCGTAACAGATCTCTTTAAGGGCTGTACCCCAAAGTGTCTCATCTCTGACCCCTGTCATTTTACCACCCATGACTTCGTAAAAAAAACGGGAAGGATTGCCTGCAAGAACCCAGATCATTGATGAATTAATATTAAATTTGGTCAATTCACAAAAGAGATGCGAAAGGAGCATCTTACCAATGCCTTTGTTCTGGTGACTGGGATGCACGTAAAGCGTATAAACTTCGCCAAGGTATTTGCTGCGTCGATCCCGGTTTCTGCCGGCGCTTCCCATACCAACAATCCCTTCTTTGGTGTCTTCAGCAACCACCAGTACCTCAGAATGATGTTGGAGAGTTTGGGAGAAGGAAACCACCAACTTTTCTTTTTTCATGTCAATCAAAACGCGGTCCGGCAATGTGCCAGCGTAGCTGTCTCGCCAGGTTTCGATATATACCTGAGCAATATCGTGGAAATCTGTTTCTCTAGCGATACGTACTTTGATCATGAAATTCTCTCGAGCACTGCACAAAAGAACCCATCAGTAGAGTGTCTTGCTGGTGTAAGGTTTAAATATGGGCCTGTAGTAGGACAATTACCGTCTAAAACCGAATTCCATAGTTGGGGAATTGGGAATATATCGAAATTCCTGTTCTCTTCCAAAAAACGCTCAATTTGTTCCTCATTTTCTCCCCGCAATACTGAGCAAGTGGAGTAAATTAGGCGACCTCCCGGTTTCACAAGCTTTGATGCTGTATCAATAATTTTTGTTTGTCGTTCTATATTCTTTTTAAGCTTTTCCCGTGTTAATTGCCATTTGTTAGCTGGAGAACGCCTCCACGAACCGCTTCCAGAGCAAGGGGTGTCTAATAAGACCCTCTGAGCAGAGGCCTCAGTTTTTTCTATCCAGGGATCGCTTAATCCGGCAAGCAGATTTGGGGTAACATTGGTTACCCCGGCGCGCTTCAGTCTTTTGTGCATTTTATTAAGTCTAAAAGAATTGACGTCGCATGCGATTAATGGCCCTCCATCATTCATTAAGGCTGCAAGAGCGAGTGTCTTTCCGCCTCCACCAGCGCAGAAATCAATGGTTTTTTGACCCATCTTAGCGTCAACTAGAAAAGAAATTAATTGTGAACCCTCATCTTGTAACTCTATAAACCCTCCTTTAAAGGCTGTCGTGATTTGCAGATTCACTCTCCCATGTATTCTTAACCCAATGGGAGAGAATGGTGTTGGTTTTGCTTTTATTCCGTCGTTGTCGAGGAGCATTAGCGCGTTATCGCGGGAGGTTTTTAAAGTATTAACCCTGATATCCATAGGTGCCGGTTGGTTCAAGGCATTGGTCTCTTCAATAAGATCGAGTGGCCAGTTTGTTTGTATTTCGTTTAAAAGCCATTCGGGAACCTCACTTGACAACCACAGTGGCATGGATGGATCGTCGACTAACTTGCCCATGCAGGATTTTAGTAGCTTTAGCTCGGAAGGAGTTAAGCTCGGAGGGGCGTAACCGTCACCATTAAATAGGTCTATAACTTCTTGTTGTGATTTTCTATCAAGAAGTACTAATGAGGCAATTGTTCTAAGACGCGCTATTCCGTTATTTGTCCACCATAGAAGGCGTGCATGATGTCGCAGAATATTAAAAATACTGTCGGAAATTGCACGCCGGTCCTTTGAACCGATATACCGTCGGTTTCTAAAGTACTTGGAGATTGTTTTATTGGCATGCGTGCTGGGCTGTTCGATTTGCCCTAATAAGTCTATGATTGCGGAAATTCGGGCGCTCGGCGTCATCAGAAAAGGGGCCTCGTAATTTTCAGCCTTCGAGCCGGTAGTTTGGTGCTTCACGGGTTATTTGTATGTCATGGACGTGGCTTTCGCGGAGCCCAGCACCCGTAATTTTTCTGACTTTGCAATTATTCTGCATTTGCGAAATATTAGCGTTACCTGTGTATCCCATGGATGCCCGTAAGCCCCCCACCAGTTGGTGGATAACGTTGGCTACAGGCCCTTTATAAGGAACTCGGCCTTCCACACCTTCCGGGACTAGCTTGAGGCTTTCGGATATTTCTTCTTGAAAATACCGATCCGCCGAGCCACGAGCCATTGCCCCCAACGAGCCCATTCCTCGGTAGGATTTGTAGGAGCGACCTTGATAGAGAAAAACTTCTCCGGGGCTTTCCTCGGTTCCTGCGAAAATGGAGCCGATCATTACGCAGTTTGCCCCCGCGGCAATTGCTTTTGCTATATCACCGGAATACTTGATTCCTCCATCTGCAATAATTGGAATTTGTGCTTTTTGTGCAACCTCAGCGGCTTCAAGAATAGCGGTGAACTGAGGCATTCCGACACCAGCAACCATACGTGTAGTACAAATGGTGCCTGGTCCAATACCTATTTTGATTGCATCAGCACCCGCATCAATTAGAGCTTTTGCCCCTTCAGAAGTTGCAATGTTGCCCGCTAGTACCTGTGTATAATTACTCAGTTTTTTAATCTGCTCAACAGCACTAAGTACGCCTTCTGAATGACCATGTGCGGTATCAACGACTATCACGTCGACTTCCGCATCAAGAAGCCCTTCAGCACGTTCTCGGCCACTATTCCCTACGCCCGTCGCAGCTGCGACGCGTAAGCGTCCTTTCTCATCTTTGCAAGCGTCAGGATAGGCTTGCGCCTTTTCCATATCCTTAACAGTAATAAGACCTGCGCATTTGTAATCTCCGTCAACAACCACGAGCTTCTCTATTCTATGCTTGTGCAAGAGTCGCCTTGCTTCTTCTGGGTCTACATTTTCGCTCACGGTGACCAATGATCGCTCTTCATCGTTTGCTGTCATCAACTCCTTTACGGGTTGATCCATATTGGACGCAAACCGAACATCTCGATTAGTCAAAATTCCTAGAAGTTTGCCGCCATCCTTTTCCACCACAGGAAACCCCGAAAACCCGCTTTTATCCATGAGCCCAAGAACATCGGAAAGTGTCATATCTGGGTCAACTGTGACTGGATTAATAACCATTCCAGATTCAAATTTCTTTACTTTTCTTACTTCATTCCTTTGTTCTTCTATAGAGAGGTTCTTATGGATGACACCAATGCCTCCTGCCTGTGCCATAGATATTGCTAGGCGACTTTCCGTTACAGTATCCATAGCAGCTGAGAGTAGCGGTATACCCAGTTGTATATGTTTAGTAAGATAGGTTGAAGTATCGGTTTCTGTAGGCAAGACACTCGACGCGGCAGGTTCTAAAAGAACGTCATCAAACGTTAGCCCCTCGAGAATTTTCATGCCAGTCCCATTTTAGAATTGGCGTGTCATCATAAAGGAGATTTTCTGGTTGCCAAGCAGTGAGTAAGTTAGAATTAATTTATGAGCCGAAGACGCCTTGTTATCATCAATTATTTAATGGTTACCGTTCACACCGTAGTAGCCTTGCGCTACAACGTAAACTTCAGACGATTCAGTCCGACTGGCAGCGGGTTTGGCATGTTTTACAGATTTAAACTTCTTTTTTAATTCGTTTAGTAACGCCTCTTCAGTGCCGCCTTGGAAAACTTTTCCTACAAAGCATCCACCTCGATGCAAAACTTCGCAGGAAAATATATAAGCTGCTTCTGCTGCAGCAATTATTCTCAGATGATCTGTCTGTCGATGTCCAGTTAGCGGTGGGGCGATGTCGCTTAATATAGCATCGGCCCCTCCTTCCAAGGCTTCTTTGATAGCTAGTGATGCTCCATCCGACATAAAGTCTTGAAGAAAGAATTTAGTACCGGGAAGAGGGTCCATTTCTATAACGTCCACAGAAATTAATTTTGCTGAAGAGCCAATTTGATCAGATCTAATTCCCCTAGAAACTACCTGGCTCCACCCTCCTGGCGCTGCGCCAAGATCGACAACCTTCATGCCCGGTTTCAAAATCCGAAAACGCTCGTCCAATTGTAATAGTTTGTAAGCCGCTCTTGAACGATAACCATCGCGTTTAGCAGCATCGACGTAAGGATCATTAAGCTGTCGGTTCAGCCACCTTGTGGATGAGATCTTGCGACCCTTTGCCGTTTTCACACGTGTATTTAAATTACGTATATTTGCTCCGCCTTTTTTAGTTGAACGGTGGTGGTTACTTGCTTGTCGTTTCTTTGACACTTTAGATATGGCCTACTATCGATTGGGCTAACACTTTTTCTTTATATCTCAGCACTCTCTGGGTTTTCATTTTGATGATACGGGGCGTCATTGCTTCCAAATGTTCTTCCGCTTGACGAAGCGCCTTCAAATAGGAGTCGCATTTATCTTCACCTTCCGCCGTAAAGGCCAATTGATGTGCAAGCAGTTGATTTCTCGGTAGTTCGTCTTCGGCCTCCTTCTCGAACTTTTCAATATTTTCATGCATGAGATCAATTGCTTGGGTTCGCATTAATGAATTGTCGTCAGTCAATTTTTCGATTATCCGTCTCGCTGTATCCACGCGCTCCGTCAGTAGTAAATGAAAAAATCTCTCCCAAAAAGGAAGATCCCACATTCGGAGCGTCTTGCCCTTTTTACCATCCATTGGATACAAGCCAACAGGAATGCGGAATTTTCGATCAACCATCTCGGCGATCTGCTCCAACCATTTGTCGCCATACCAATAAGGGAAGTGGGGCACGATGAAATGTCCCACCTGATTCACCCATTGCGCCGTCACCGCCATAACGGTGATGCCTCCTTTCGGTACAAATGGATCAGGCAAATAGCCGACTGCTATCCGGTCATCCGGCAAATCTCGAAAGGTTTCGCGAATTACGTCGTCCCAACCACAGGTTGTTAATTCGTGATCATCGGGAAAACCAAAATAAATGCCGGCGTTCGAACTTTTCTGCCAAATTTCACTAAAGGCTTCGCCATGAGTGACCGGCCGGGTGCTGATATGCCAGTGGATCGGAAATCCGATATCCTTATCCCAGCCCGAATCAATCAATTCATGGGTTAACGTGTCATCGTCATCAACATATATCCAAAGATCAATTTTGTCTTTATTAGCAGCAAGACTTTCCAGAGACTTGATCGCCCGTACGAGCTTTTTGGGGCGTCCACGCGTTAAAATTAGAACACTGATAAGATCAACATCGTCAATTGGTTTCGGTATAAAATCGACCATCAATATCCCGATATTGTATTGCGGTAAGAAGAGCCCAATGTGTCTATCTGTAGGTAGATAGTCTCACCAAACGCCGACACCTTCTGAATTATCAATGCCGATATCATTTTGAATACGGCCACCTCCTTCGAAGGGTGCTTGATCACTGGCATACCATTTGACCGGCCAAAGTACTTCGTCGTTTTTTCTGCGATAAACGACATGCTCCAAGGCGAAGTTATTCAGATCCATTTCGTAGTCGATGGTTTCGACGTACGCTACTTGGCTTAATTTGTTGAGAGTCACCGGATCATCGGTGACCACTTGATTCATATATTCCGGAATATTGTAGCGGAATTGCCATTGCTGGATGGGCGGTGGAACAGCGCTGGGCATTCTCAACCACTGATAACGAATGATCTCCGATAGGATTTCCGGATCAATCGTGATCCCTTTTTTATCCAGAAATATGCCCAGCAAATCTTCCAATTCCTGGAAAAATCGATCTTTATCGGCGGAAAAACGAAGGAATGAGCAATCTTCCGTGAACCAGTAGAGGTCGCCATATTTCTCATATTCCACCCCCCAACCGGCTCCATCATAGATATCGTCCAAGCGTGTATTGTAATAATTCAATTCCTCGGAGACCAAAGAGTTCGGTAATATATCGCCAGCCTCATCGAGCAGAAATTGGACGAAGTCTGTGTAAGGAATATCGAATTGACGGCGTAAGAAATGCAAAACAAAAGAACTTGCACCCAAGCTATGAACGGCCATCAACAGCCACGCAAATTTCCAGGTTCGTCGCCATTGATCATGAGGCATCGAGGCCGTTTCAACTACAATTGGTACATTTTCCATAACTTTATCACTGCTAATCGTCGCGCAATGGATCGGCTTGATGTCTGAAGTTCGAAGTTTAATTCCAAATTTTGCCTGATAATCCGGATCACCCATATCAGTATTTGGAAAAGCCTCCAGCCAATACAGATAAAGCGACTTCAATTCCGAGTTAAGCACTTCCTCTATACCGGCGACGAAACTGTCATAGGTTTCCCCCGGCAGGCCGACAATCAGTTCAGTCCAGGTCGGGATGCCGGAGTCGGCAAATTTACCCTGTAGGGAGCGGTAGGTATCCATCTTGATGTTGCCACGTTTAATATTGGCAAGCACCTGCTTGCTATTGCTTTGGCGGGAAAGATTTACGCCTTTGTCCAAGCCATGATCGAACAGTAATTTTCCGGTATCGAATACGTTGGTATCGGTATTCTTACCGTAGCAGACTCGAAAACGTTGCGGATTTCCAAATTTTTTTTTGGCATCGGCGAAAGCCTGGGCCACTTCGATATCCCGCCTGTGCATACCGAAATTAGAATCAGCGCCAAATACGTAACCGATATTGTTCTTACCGATCCAAGCGATTTCCTGCTTCACCCGATCCAAGCTGTGAAATTTGAAGCGTCGACCGATATCAGCTTTGCCCCAATAACAGAAAGTACATTGGAAGGGACATCCGCGATTTGTCTCTAAGATCGCCTGAAAATTAAATTGCGGGTTTTCACTGATCAACTGATCAAACATTCCGCCGACATAGGGCGACGGCAGGCGATCCAAGTCTCGTTCGAATGGATATTCTCCATCATTCATAATTATGCGATTGCCATTCCGCCAGCTGACTTGAGGAATATTTGAAAAATCCCGGGACGAAAGATTACGGACCAGAATATCGCCAAAAGGCTCCTCACCCTCACCTCGCACGCAAACATCAACGAAAGGGTGATCGGTCATGAACTGGGTTGGGTCGTGGGGTACACTGCCTCCACCGAACACCATCAGACAATTGGGGGATTGAATTTTAATTTCCTGGGCCACATGAAGCGATAAATTGGCGCTCCAGGAATAGAGCGAGAATGCGGCCACATCCGGAGCTTTAATTTTTGCCAATATGATAGATGGCGAATCGGGCTTAAATATATAGGGGGCAAATTCGTAACCTTCGCTAATAGCGGGAATTTCAAGTGCGTAGGCATGAAGGCAACCGGACACGAGTGGAAGATAGGCACCATTGTCGTGGACGAGGTTATATTCGTTAAAGTAAATGCGTTTCTTTGGTTTAGATGCAGTTCTCAACGATATTTTGTTCATTACTCTGCCTTTACCTCACGACATCTTTCTTCGGTCGACAATATTAGCATAACTGTACTGCAATCCAGGTGGATGCCTAACATCGAAAAGACCTTGCAACGAAATTGCCCACTGTTGCGACTTCATGTCGCTAGAGTCATTTTAACAGATTAGAATTTACCATATCATATCGTTAAAAGGGATAATATTTAGTTATTAAAATGCGCTGGCACGCCAACCATCTGAAATGCTATTCATACGTAGTAGTTAGCGATCGATTGGTCATGAAATCTGTAGGCACCTAAATCGATGAATAGTAATTTTCGCCCCATCCTTAGACCAAACCTCGAACGTTGCTCGTTGACCGACATGCACTGTTTGAGAAGCACCATCCCTATCAATGAGTTATTTTGAGAAAGAAAACCGAACCACTTATTCCATAACAGGACAGCAATGAGATGGCCAAAAAGAATCAAGAGTATGCGCTTAAAGACCCTAATACGGGATCCGTCATTACCATGGACTATGGCAGCTCAGAAGAACGCTCGGCCCGTGACGAATTGCTGACTTCGTTCCGCGACTCGCCGATTCCGGACCATTCGGTTATGGCGAATCTCGGATTGCACCTAACGTCAAAAACTTTCTCCCGTATGTTATTTATGAATGAGTTCTACAAAATGGGTCTCGACGTGATGGGACAGCTCTTTGATTTCGGCACCCGCTGGGGTCACAACATGGCAATCTTTATAGCTTGCCGAGGAATGTATGAACCGTTCAACAGGCATAGAAAGATCGTCGGGTTTGACACCTTTGGCGGATTTCCAACTGGAATTACACCTGAAGACGGGCAGTCGGAAATGATCGGTGTGGGAAATATTTCCGTCTCTGAAAACTATATGACCTATCTGGATTCCCATCTCGCTTTGTTGGAAAAAAATAATGCTCTTCCGCATTTGAAAAAGTATGAGTTGGTGCAAGGCGATGCCTCGGAAACGATAAAAACCTATTTTGCAAAAAATCCCCATGCGTTGGTATCACACGCCTTTTTCGACTTTGATCTCTATGAGCCGACGCGACATTGCTTGGAAACCGTATGGGAGCGCGCGTCGAAAGGAGCTGTTTTTGGCTTCGACGAAATTAATGACGAGGATTCACCCGGCGAGACTCAAGCGCTTATGGATTTTTTGGACCTCTCATCCATTAAACTTCAAAAATTTCCTTGGGTGAGTCGAGTTTCGTATTTTGTGAAAGAATAATTATGGACGAGACGTCTTTCAAAAGGGCTACTAAGTCAGTCAGACGAAAAGTTATCACGGCAATTTCAAAATCAAGAAAAGGCCATATCGGCGGCGCCCTTAGTAGCGTTGACGTATTGTACTATTTATTCAAAGAACAAATTGTCCAAATATCGCAAGTTGGCAAAAATACTGCCCGACCGCTGGTCATGAGCAAAGGCCATTCCGCAATAGCTGTGTTGGCAGTGGTCGACGATTTAAAAAATTCCGATTCACTCGACTTCTACAATTCGAACGGCTCCTATCTCGGTAACAATCCATCCGAACTGGTTGAGGGGATCGAATTTCATACCGGCTCATTGGGACATGGCCCCGGCCTCGGAGCGGGAGTGGCGTTGGCAAAAAAATTCGAAGAAGAAGACAATGCCGTCTGCATTCTTATGAGCGATGGGGAACTAAATGAAGGCTCCGTTTGGGAGGCTTTTCAGTTCATTTCCAAGCACCGGTTAAATGTATCAATATTGATCGATAACAATAATCAAATCTGTGAAGACTATCTTGATGCGGTGTCTCCAGAAATGGATTTTGAAAGCATATTTGGAGGCCTCGGCTACGAATATTGCGAACTGGACGGTCATTTGTTAACCGATTTACAAAATCTCCACCCTTGGATTCTCGAACGCCAGGCCCCACGTGTTTGCTGCCTGAAAACGATAAAGGGGAAAGGGGTAAGTTTCATGGAAAACGTTCTCAAATGGCATCACGGAATTCCGGACGAAACCATGTTCAAACAGGCAATGGAAGAACTGAAATAATATGACCGATTTAAGGGATGCCTTTTTTGAGGCTTTTATCGAGCTATCCGCCGCGAATAAAAAGATCGTTCTGCTGAGCATCGATATGGGCTCACAGGTTATCAAGAGCAAAAGTCATTTGCTTGGGGAGCGCTATATTAATGTCGGTGTCAGCGAACAAAATGCAGTTTCTCTGGCCGCCGGGCTCGCCTCCCAGGGTTTTATTCCGTTTGTCTATGGTATCAGCTCTTTTTTGGTAAACCGGCCCCGGGCCCAAATTCGTCACGATGCCATCATAGCCAATAATAATATTAATCTTATCGGCTCTGGACCGGGTTTGGCTTATGATTTGGATGGACCTAGTCATCACTGTCTTGACGATATTCAATTGATGCGCAGTCTGCCCGGCATAAAAATTTACTCCCCCTTTGACGCCGAGACCGCTGCCCTAGCGGTTCAGTATAGCGTCGATTCAAATTGTTCGACTTATTGCAGACTCGACAAAGGCACTTATCCGCCTCGATCCAAGTCGTTAATAAACATACGGGATTTGTATATTAAACCCGGTGACCCTGAGAACTGGATCGTTTCATCCGGCGTCGTTGCTCATAAAATAGAAGAGGACGATGGGCGATCCGAAATGGTGGTCTTGGGGGTAACGGAATCCACTGGCAGCCAAATTGCCGATGTAATTCCGGACAATGCGACTATCTCGGTAAACGAGGAAGCGCACATATCGGGCGGCATTCTCTCTCTGATCGCCGAAGCCAATCTATTGCAAAATAAAAAATGGACATTCGCCGGAGTAAAATTCAAAAATAAATTTGTTCAGGAAAAGTGGCCACGAGACAAACTGTTTGAGCTTTATTGCGACGGGTAAAAAATGCAAACCCCGTCGCCATGGACTAGCCGGCATATGGATGGTCTCGATACCACTGAATAGCATGGCCCAGACCTTCGGCCAATCCGACCTTGGCTTCAAATCCTAGCCGATATTTTGCACGTGAATTATCCATGAGCCGCACCGGTATGGTCGAAGGCTTCGTCGGATCGAATTTGACATCGGCGCCGTCATATCCGTCGATCTCTAAAGCGGTCTGCAGAATTTCCTTGATCGTTACACCGACGCCCGAGCAGATATTTATCTCGTCATAAAATTCGCATTTTTCCACGGCGAGCATTAGCCCGTCCAAAAAATCCGATATGTAAATCAAATCGCGGACGTCTTCGCCGGTTCCCCATACCTCCATCGGATCATGCCGCTCCGCCACGCGCCGGATCAACGCCGCCGTCACATGGCATGTGGCGAAATCAAATTTATCATAGGTACCATAGATATTTGACGGGCGAATAACCAAAGTGGACATGGGTTCGCGAATTTTGGAGGAGTAGGTACGGCAGAGAATTTCCGTATAACGCTTCATCCAGCCAACCGGGTAATAAACATCCACCGGGTTCGCATCGAGCATTTCCTCCTCCCTCACCGGTCGGTCTCCAGTTGGTGGATAGGCGGCTCCACTGCTGATAAAGACAAATTTCTTGGTGCCGGCCTCATAGGCCGCTTCCAGGAGATGGGCATTCATTACCACGTTTGGCGTCACATGCACCAAAGGCGTCGTCGCCATCACTGCGGCTCCGGACGTATTGGCCGCACAGTGAAAAATCATATCAATACCTTCAACAATTTTGTGACAAGCAGCCAGATCGCGGAGATCGGCCTGGACTATCTCGATGTCATCGGTCGGAATTTGCAGCGGATTTTCGTGCTGGCAGGCGCGAATTTGCGTGCCTCGCTCTTGGAGGCGTAGCATGAGGTTTGAGGCGATAAAGCCTGCTCCTCCAGTTACCAATATTTTCGAACCTTTGATCATATTATTATTCACGGAAATAATTTTTCCGCCCTTCTCCTTCTTCCCGATGCTCAAGATACCAATTATAGGTGGCTTCAAGGCCATCGCGCAGGCTAGTGGCCGGCTGATAATTTATCCAGTCTCGGGCACGAGACATATCCATAACCCGGCGGGGAAAACCTGATGGCTTGGAGGTATCGAAGCTGTGGTTAAAATCGAGAAAGGTGTGAAGCGTCTCAACCAGTTCGGCGATTGAACATTCTTTGCCGCTACCAAGATTAACGAAACTCTCCTTCGTACCGTAATGGAGCGCCAAGAGAATACCCTCTGCGACATCTGCGGAATAGGCGAAATCGCGGATGGCGCTGCCGTCGCCCCAAATGGTCACCGGACTTTCACCGCTGGCTATGCGGTGGATCAATGTCGGAATTACCATGGCATTATTGGGATCAAAATTGTCCCCTGGCCCATAAACGTTGCACGGTCTGACCACAGCAATATTTTCGGTTCCATATTGCTGGAAGTAGGCGGCTACCTGCAACTCGGCAATGCGCTTGGCCCAACCTGGAAATTTATCCATCGGCGGCTGGTCCATGGAATCATTTTCCTCATCAAAATATTCGGCTGCCCCGTAGGCTCCGATAGAACTGGTAAAAACGACCTTACCCACGCTGTTTAGGCGACAGGCTTCGAGAAAATTGGTGTTCATCATCAGCAGCGGAACGAAAAAACTGGCCGGCTTTGACCGGGTAACATCTACTGAACCTTTGATACCGGCAATATGGCAGGCGAAGTCAGCATTCTCAGTAATCTCCCGGCAAACAGCAAAATCTGTCAAGTCGGCGAAGATTTTCTCTGCCCGGGGATCGGTATCCACTTCATCAAGAGAAACGCAGACAACGCGAGCACCCGCATGGCATAATTTTTCGACGACCTGACGGCCGATAAGACCTGTACCGCCGGTGACGACGACCTTCTTGCCGGTAAATTCCGAAGATATACTTTGATCAATCATAGCAGGTTTATTTCAGCCCTAATCGATCGCCCAGCTTTTGCCGAGCCAAAGACAAAATACCAATATCCGACAGTAGGACAGATTCTCCGGCAGCCACTTTCGCCATATATTCTTGAACATCCAGTTCGATCAGCTCGATAAACTCGCTTTCGCTGGGTTCGGCAACTTTCTTCGAATTCAAAGCGGCAAAGCTGATGATCGAATAGGAATGCCGTTCAACGGCGAGGCCATGACTACCAAGACTAACCAGTTCACCGGGCTCATAGCCGGTTTCTTCTCTCAATTCTCTGCGGATGGCCTGATCCGGGCTTTCTCCCGCCTCCATGAAACCCGCCGGAAATTCCATCGTCCGATAACCCCGAGCCGGGCGAAATTGACGGACCAGAACAATTTTTCCGCCTTCGGTTAACAGCAAAGCGACGACCGCGTCATTGCTGTCGATGCGGTAAAATGGTTCCTCACCTATGCCCCAGTCGGGCTCAGCAGGAATTTCTGTGACCTTGAACCAATCAGTGCTGAATACGGTTTTCTCTTGGCTCACCCGATTTTCGCCTTGGTTCGTTCCCGATGAAAATTCAGCAAATCTTCCATTGTCTGTTCCATAGAATATTCCGGTTCCCAGCCCGTTTCATCGCGGAATTTAGAATTTTCCGGAATTTGCAAAGTCACATCCGAAGGTCGAAGCAGCGAAGGATCAACTTCATGTTCAATTGGCACGGAGGCAAAGGACTTTAATATTTCCAGCATCTCACCGATGGTCAGAGTTCGGTTGCCGCCGATGTTATAGACTTCCCCAACTGAGCATAAATCCAACAAGGTCCAATAGGCGCGCACAGCGTCCCGTACATCTGCATAAGTGCGAATGCTCTCCAGGTTACCGACCATGACAGGGCCAGGGATCACCCCCAACTCAATCTCGGCGATTTGCTTGGCGAAGGCGCTTTCGGCAAAAAAGTTGCCGCGGCGCGGACCCGAATGGGTAAACATCCGGGTTCGTATAATCTTCATGCCGTAGGAAATATGGTACTGATTACCAAGCATATCCTGACCTACCTTGGACACCGCGTAGGGACTGGCAGGGTTGAAAGGCGTGTCCTCGGTGATGGGAACCATGCTCTCATCTACGTTGCCATAGACTTCCGCCGAACTGCACATGTGAATCATTGGATCGATACCGACATTTCGCACAGCGTCCAAAAGATTGATGGAACCGATGACATTAACCGTAAAGGTATCGGCGGGGCTCTCATAGCTTATCGGTACAAAGCTTTGAGCCGCCAGATGGAATATTCGGTCGGGCTGCACTTGATTTATCACTTGGATCATCGAGGACAAATCCCGTAACTCACCTTGGATTAGCGTGATATCGTCGAGTCGTTGACGAATGTTATCCAAGGGGCTGCGCCAGCGAACCACGCCAGATACTTCCGCATCGGGATGGTTATTTAGAATATAGTCGGCCAAGTGGCTACCCACCATGCCGGTAATGCCAGTGATTAGAACTTTCATTTTCTCATTTTATCAATCTAGAAGGGGCCACGAAAATGCTTATAGGTGTCAGTAATTGGCTCTTTCGCCGGCAAGTCAATGTTATGTTCTTCGAGACCGGTGACGAGCTTGCATATATTGTCACATAAATCATACAGATCTGGATAATACATATCCTCCAAGGTCTTGGCCGTGGGGCAAGGTGTCGCCGCCATACCGAGGGTGACAACCGGCTCCTGAAGTACCGAAGGCGCAGCCTCGCATATGATACGGCATATTTCAGCCGCAACGCCATATGCTTGCCAGCTCGTATCGGCAATGAGTAAGCGACCGGTCTTGCGAACGCTTTCAATGATCATGGCGGTATCAGGATGAGAGACATTAACAAGGTCAATGATGTCGCAGTTGATGTCGAACGGCGCAAGATGATCCGCTGCCCTCATCGCCTCCAGCACCATGACCGAAGTTGCGACAATGGTAACGTCATCTCCCCGGCGTTTTAATTGAGATGCCAGTGGATCTTTTGTCTCGGCAATCTGTTGCCGGTCAATGGCGAAGTCGAGCTCGTAAAGCAAGCGATGTTCGAAGCTTATCACCGGTGCGGTGATTTCGTTAATGACGTGGGGATAGGCGGTAAGAATCGAGGCCGAATCCGACGGCATAATAACAGTCAGCCCCGGAATATGAGCGAACAAGGATTGTAAGCTTTGAGTATGTTGCGCACCCTGCCCCCAACTGCGCCCGACAACGGCGCGGATGAGCATCGGCACCTTGAACAGGCCGCCGAACATATAGTGGTATTTGGCCACTATATTAACAATCTGATTAGTAGCCAGCAGCATGAAATCGGCGCGGATATGGGTCATAATGGGATACATACCATTTAGGGAGGCCCCGACGGAGATCCCGGTTATTGCCTCTTCGGCGAGGGGGGTATCCATTACTCGATGGGAGCCGTATTTTTCCGCCAGACCCAAGGTTGTGCCAAAAATCCCCGTATGATCATCGACACCTTGGCCGATGATAAAACTGTCTTCGGACTGCGCCAATGCACCGTCCATAGTTTCAAACAAAGCTTCGCGGTACGCCATGGTTTCTACTGCCATTGTCAAATCACATCCGTCATCAATTCAGCGCGCCCGGGCCAGGCGCTTTCCTCGGCGAATAGTACTGCCGCGTCGATAGCTTGCTTTATATCGGCCTCTACCAAGGCCACGCTATCCTGGTCAAGAATAAGCGGATCATGGGCGCACCAATGTTCATAATCATCCCGATTTCTGTAGCCCGCGTCGAAATCTTCGCCTGGTCCGACATGTTCGCGCGCGCGGTAAGTCTTCACTTCGAGGTATTTAGGCCCGCCCCCTTGTCGGACATCCTCAACTAACTCCGACATAACCTTGCTGATTTTTTCGAAATCCCAGCCTTCTTCGATGAGAGTGGTCGGAATTTTATAGGTTTCGAGCAAGGTCTGCCGATCAAAAGATTGACGCATCTCAACTGGAGAATGTGCGGCAAAGCCGTTGTCTTCGCAGAGAAAAATTACCGGCAGTTGGTGGAGAGAAGCAAAATTGAGGCTTTCATGGGCTACTCCTTCTTCTAAGGCTCCATCGCCAAAATAGGCGACGTTCACTTGGCCTGTCTGTCGATGCTTTGCCCCCATCGCAGCTCCCACCGCATGCGGTATTGTACTAGCAACCACCGCCGAAGACCCCATCATGCCGACATCCGGCGCGGCCAGATGCATTGATCCCGCTTTACCCTGTGACAGGCCGGTTACCTTACCGTAAAGCTCGGCGAACATGAGGCTCAAATCACCACCCTTGGCCAAATATAGAGCATGGCTGCGATAGGTGCCGAATATCCAATCTTCGGTTCGGAGCGCGTCACAGACCCCAACCGCCACGGCCTCTTGACCGATCGACAGATGCACTGGACTTTGAATTTTATCATAGGGATATAAGTCGATAATACGCTCTTCAACCCGCCGGATTTTCAATGCTTCCCGGAAAAGTTTGATGTAGAGATTCGAAATCGTCATTTAATGCACCCTCCCCGCCCGATTTACCAATATATTTTTGAAACGCCATGACGATAAACCAAGGCGGTCGCAAAAAGATGCGTCTCATGCCCGATCATCAAAATTTATCCCTCGTCACCTCAGAATTATCGAGGTACCAATCGTAGGTTTGTTGTAAACCTTGCTCCAGAGGAATATTGGCGGTCCAGCCAAGCTTTTTTAACCGGGTGCCATTTAACAATTTACGTGGCACGCCGTCCGGTTTTGACCGATCAAAGGTTAAGCCGCCGTCATATTTGACAACGCGGCAGATTGTCTCCGCCAGTTCGCGGATGGTCAGTTCTTCGCCCGATCCGATATTAATGGGAATATCGTCGGAATAATTTTGCAGCAGAAACACCGCGGCATCGGCCAAGTCGTCGACATGCATGAATTCCCGCATAACTTCGCCTGATCCCCAAACCTCCAACGCCTCTAAGCTTTCGATCTTGGCATGATGAGCCTTGCCCATGAGCGCTGGAATAACATGGCTGGCTTCGGCATCAAAGTCATCGCCCGGACCGTAGAGATTGTTGGGTTGGGCGGAAATAAAGTCCCGGCCATGCTGGAGCCGGTAGGCTTGGCATAATTTGATGGCTGCGATCTTAGCGACTGCATGCCAGACGTTGGTTGGCTCCAAAGCACCGGTCAATAGAGATTCTTCAGATAGGGGCTGTTCGGCATCGCGCGGATAGATGCAGGCCGAACCAATGAACAGAAGTTTTTCCACCTCGTGATCATGGGCGGCATTAATGATGTTGGTTGCGATCATTAAATTGTCATAGAGAAAATCAACGGGATAGTTAATGTTGGCGAGAATTCCACCGACCGTCGCAGCCGAAACGATGATCGCTTGGGGTTTGTTATCACTGATCCACTGGCCAACATCAAATTGGTTCCGCAAATCCACTTCTGATCGCTCAACTCTCAGAATTTTGCAGGATTCTTGCGACAACCGCCGTAGGGTGGCAGACCCAACCATACCGTTATGTCCCGCCACCCAGACACTCTTACCAGCCAGCGAATACGCCGGATTATCTTCACGCCTCACCATAAATTTAGCCCTAAACAAATTACTCCGATAATGCCACGCCGCACTAGATCAAATAAATAAACTCAATATCTTATACGCATCGTTTTTAGCTCAAGATCGTCACCCGCATTTGAAGTCTCGATTATTTCATATAACAGTCTGCTTTCCTCCGATCTGGTATTGGATGATGAAAACCCAAGCTTGGTAAAAACATCAAGAATTTGCCGAGCACTGCGCCATTTCGAGTTTGTCGCATGCTTCGAAGCGATTATCCATTCAGACATAACACGGGCAAGTAAACTGTGGTATTCTTCCAGTAAATTCTGATCAGTGAATAGGTTATCCGCGATATTTAACAAATCCGCATCTCCGGTGATTGGCCAGCGTTGATTCACGGTATTAACTACATCACTAGCGAACCTGTAGCGGTCACAATATCCCAACTTCTTGAAAACAGATCCATCTGCCACTATGCGCCAAAATAATACCGACGCGATCGTTCCGTAGGGATCCAATTCCTGTCCATCAACAATTCCATCCCCATGTAGAACCTCTTTAATAGAGACTCGAATGGAGTTATCAATTCTATGACAGGCCACATCGGGTAAAGTTGTTATTTTACCTCTAAATGCTGCCTCACAAAGAAAGAAGTAGTCGGTTCCCCACGCATTCAAATAAGGAATTTCATTCGCTGGTTTAGCTCGGTACAGGGCGTGGAAAGTACCGCCATCGATAATTTCGGCGATGGCATTAATTTCTCTTTTGCTCGGATTATCCGACTGGATAGAAAGGGAAACGCCTTTGAATTTAACGTCATTTTCCTTGTAATAATAAGTCTCACCGCTTGCGGCAATATGATCGGGGTTATCTTCCAAGAACTGAACGCAAGAATGAATTAACTCTGTATCAATCCAGTCGTCATCTCCAAGCAACATAAAGTATTCTCCTTTTGATTGTCGCCGCACATAATCAAAATTAGGAACACACTTGATGTTTGCCGTTTGGCGGTATGTTTTCACACGCTGATCTTGATTCATAAATTCCAGACATACGTCCGGTGTGGGATCGCTCGACATATTATCAGAAACGATGACTTCGATGTTTTCATACGATTGCTGAAGAACTGAATTCAGACATTTTACGAGCAAGTTGGCGCGATTGAAGGTAGGAATGCCAACACTCACCAATGGCGATGTATATTTCATATTATAGTTTGATCCAAATCCCCAATATGTTCAATTTAGTTGATATTTTATATTGATCACATATAAAAATATCGAAGGGGATTGGTCAGTAAACACAACAAACTGATGAACTGCTATGTCTGACTACTAAATCCCCCTTAGGATTGCAGTTAAAAGAGTACTGTCGACAGCAAAATCTAACTCAATATGGCGCGTTACATTCAAGATTGTTATATTACAAATAGTTATATGGGGGATAGTTTAACGGTAAAACTCGCGGCTCTGACCCGCGCATTCCCGGTTCAAATCCGGGTCCCCCAGCCAACGAATTTTAAAGTCTCAATTCATATGTCTCTAGTTGGTCTCATCTTTATATTGGAGAGCAGTGATTTGGTGATTTATAAAAGTAACAAACACATGATATTTAATAAAAAATAATAATTGTATCGAAAATAGTGTAATTGCGGGACAAAGCTTAGTAATTCTGTAGTTTCATTCCGAATTTGATCATTCAACGAGGAGCTGTTTAGGTAATGTTATTTAATTGTAGTCATCGAGGAACCCAAAAGGTGTGTGCAGCTGAACACGGTGGTAGCCAAACCGTTTCAAGCGAAACTAAAACCTTTACAGTTGATATACACTGCCACCGTCAATCTTATCCCGCTGGCGATTTGATGCAGGGGGAAGCCCAAAGGGTGGGTTTTTCAGCTCTTTCCTTAGGTAGTGAATTGACCAAGGAAGTCAACCGTAAACAGCTTGAGTTTATCAAGCCGAAAATGCAGTCGATCGAAAAGCGTTTAGAGGATATGGACAATATGGGTGTCGACCTTCAAGCTGTATCGGTTTCACCTTATCAATATTACTACTGGGCTGAGCCAGAGGCAGGAAGGGATGTATGCAGGCTTATTAACAATGAGATGGCGGAGGATATAGCTCTTCATCCCGATAGGTTTGTTGGTCTGGGAACCATTCCACTCCAAAATACTGAGATGGCTATTACCGAACTGAAGCGCTGTATAAATGAACTAGGATATAAGGGAGTAGAGATCAACAGCCATGTGGTGGGAGAAGAATTGTCTTCGGAACGGCTTGAGCCGTTCTGGGCAAAAGTTGAGGAATTGGATGTACTAGTTTTTATACATACAGCTGGTTTTACCCATCCAGACCGATTGGGTGAGCATTATTTTCTTAACTTAGTTGGTCATCCGATTGAAGCGTCGATAGCCATAAGCTATTTGATTTTTGATGGTGTGATGGAGCGTCATCCGGGTCTGAAAATATGTGTCTCCCATGGAGGAGGATATTTGCCGTCTTACGCTGGCCGTATGGACCATGCCTATCATGCCCGAGAAGATGTACGTGAAGGGTTGCCCAACCCCCCGACACATTATTTAAAGCAATTTTATTTTGATAGTATTGTATTTGAGCCGGACCAACTGGCATTTTTGATAAAAAAATATGGTGCAGACCATATTTTGCTTGGAACCGATTATCCTTACGATATGGGCGAAACTGATCCCATTGGTTTGTTGCAAAAGGTAAGGAACCTCAGTGAGGAGGAACTTACCAAGGTAAGAGGTGGTAATGCAATTGAGTTGCTAAATTTGAAATAGCTAGGGTTTGAGCGCGTTACTGGTTCAAAGAGTTAAGTATTTTCATCTTCAGATACCTTGGCAGAAGCTTCCCGCTCTAGTTTTTTGAATGAATGTGGACTGAATAGAAGTGTAACAATGTAGAGGATAATCATTATAGTAAGAGTTAGCCACGGAGTACTGACTGTTAAGGCTGCCAGAATACCTATAGATAGCATCGTCAATAAGATGTAACGATGGGGCACCCTAAATTTTTTGAAAGAGTATGTAGGTAGACGACTGATAAGGAGGCATGAGACAACTATGATGATAACTCCAACTAAGGCCGGAATGCGAACAATTTCGGTGTCTAGCTGAAATGAGATTATCAATGGTAAAAGGACTAATCCACCTCCAGCAGGCGCAGGAACACCGATAAAATAATTCCTAGCCCAAGATGGTGGCTCCGGCCCATCCATATTGGTGTTGAATCTTGCAAGCCTAAGGGCACAACAAACACTGAATAAAAGCACCGGTACCCATCCGATGGGGCCAGCTTCTTTCATTGTCCAGAGGAAAAGAAGTAGTGCCGGCGCTACACCGAAAGCAATAAAATCTGAGAGGCTATCCAATTCGGCACCGAATTTACTCGTACCGCGAAGGAGCCTTGCAACTCGGCCGTCAAGCGCATCCAAAACCGCGGCAACAACGATAGAAATGACAGCCGCTTCCCATTTCTCCTCAAGACCAAATTTCAGCGCCGTGAGACCCGCGCACAACGCCAGCATGGTCAATATATTAGGAATCATCCTGTTAAAGGATTGGCTTTTAATCCGTTCACGCTTGGGTCTAAACATTTATATTACTACACCAAACCTTTGTTCTTCCTGAGAACCCAAATCCGCAATTACGGTTTCTCCGGCAACCATTATTTGGCCAACCGCGACCAATACATTAGTTTCACTGGGTAAATACACGTCCACACGGCTACCGAAGCGGATGAGCCCATAACGTTTCCCAGTATCTACCATTTCGTTTATTGATACATCACACGAGATGCGACGAGCAATCAACCCAGCTATTTGTATTACGCCAATTTCGAGGCCTTCATTTGTCGTAATTCGTATACACTGGCGTTCATTATATTCACTAGCCTTATCTAGGGAAGCATTTACAAACTTACCAGGATTATAAGCCACCCGGGTGATCTTTCCGGAAACAGGAATTCGGTTCACATGGACGTCGAATACGTTCATAAAAATAGAAATGCAGTTAAGCGGATTATTCCCAAGTTCTATTTCTTTTGGTGGGATGGCTTTTACGATTTTTAGTACGGATCCATCTGCCGGGCTTACAACTAAATGATCCTTCGTCGGGGTGACCCTCGGTGGGTCACGAAAAAAGTAAATACACCAAAGGGTCAAAATTAAACCAACCCAACCTAGTGGTTTCCAAAGGAATGCCAGGGCAACCGTGGTAGCTGTAAAAAGAAATATAAACGGCCAACCAGCCTTGTTAATAGGGACGAAAACCGTCTTTAACATTTTTAGATCCTACCTTCATGGGATGGGTGGGAATTTCTACTAGCAATCAACTATTAACATTCCGGGATGGTTGATCAGAAGAATGCAACTCAAGACGTTAATCAGGATGTAAATTACCTGATGATTTATAAGATCTTACTATCTTATTGCAAGATGTAGAGACAATTTGGTACAGTGATCATTTGGTAGACGGCAATGCAAACACTTGTCCAGGAAAGATCAAGTCAGCATTTTTTATCTGTTCCTTGTTTGCTTCATAAATTACAGTGTAGCGAAACCCACTGCCGTAAGTTCTTCGAGCAATACGCCAGAGGCTGTTTCCCGACTCGACAACGACCAAGCTTCCTGGTTTTACTCCAGTAAGAGGTACGGAGCGCGCAAAAACAACCTCTCTCCGCGCAAGCACCTTACCGCCTTTTTGAATGTGGTCTGCTCTCAAAGTATAAATTCCGGGCTTAACTGTATCTGTCGGAGATAGGCCCCAAACACCAATATCATCCGCGGTAGTTCTTCCCATAAATTTTTCATTCAAGTATAATTGGACAAGAGCTTCCTTTGGGGCTTTACCAACGATGTTTAATTTGCCACGCTCATTATAATCAATAGCGTCAACTGCAAATTCAATAACCGATTCACCTATTGTTGCAGGTATGGATTTTTGCAGTACTTCTATTGAGCCTTCATCACCAATCGGAACTTTTAGGGCAAGTGGTTGAGTTAAAGCCTGGCTCGGGCGTCCAGCAATATCTTTACCCTTTTCCGGGACCAATAACACCAGGGCATTGTCCGAATCAATTTTATTGTCGTTCTCGTCAGTCATCATAAGAGAAAGTCTTCTGTTACCGGGTGGTAGCGGCGAGGAAGGCAAGAATACCCATTCTCCGCGTTTATCGGCCAACACTTCCCCAATTTGTTTTTCCCCATCGAATATTTCTACTTTGGCTTCTGGTGCAGCTCTACCTGCTATTACGGTATCACCATCTGGATTTACACGAACAACATCGAAGCTGGGCTTATTCACTTTCCGTTGAGGAGATGCTTCCGTGTTAAGGGTGATGCCTTTTTTAGGTAGGTCTGCTTTGTTGGGTTGGATTTTACTAGATGTGGAGGGTGGGGTTTTAATTGGTGGAGAGGTCTTTTGAACGTCGTTTGTCTTTTCCTCCACTTCATCGAAATAAAAGTTCAGCGTTATTGCTATTGCAACAACAAAGCCTCCAAAAATTGCAAGTAAAGTAGACTTGTTCACGGGCAGCCTTTCGATCGCGTAAAACCAAATTCAATTTGAAATATAGAAATATATATACAGGAATTCTAGCACGAGTTCTAACTATGGTTTTTTTATGCATTAGTAGTTTATCAAAGTTGTTGCAACTAAAGCGGAAGCCGAGGCCAAAACTAATGGCAGTATCGAAAGTGCACAAACTATGATAGGGGCCGCAAATTTGTTAAAAAAAGTAGGCCAGAGCTTTTTCTGTGATAAAATTGAATCTGTAAAAAAAACGAATCCCAATACTAAAATTGGTACAGCCATAAGTGGGTTCGCTTCAATAACCCGGAGTGCAATCAATAAAAGGGCTGTAAAGCTACTCCAAAAAAAACTAAAGCCGAGTGGTAAATCCCGTTTAAACCAGAGCCAGACCAAAAACCCCAATACAGTACTACTAACACCAAAAGCTAAATTCCTATCTGCCAGGATGTCGCCAATCCAGGCAATAGTGGCGAGCCCGATAGCTGCGACGACTACCATTATGGCAGGCATGCGAGCATCGTTTGCTAGTCGATGGGCACTGGACTGAATGCACCCCCATACGAGAAAAATAAGGAACGAGCCTAAATCAACCTCACCTCGGACCCAAACGATGACTGCCGCTGCAAATATTAAATCCAAGGACCAACTGATAATTTTGTATTTGTTTCCTAATTCAGGCAATAAATGGTCAATTAAGGCTCCCAAAAGAAGGCCAACTAAAATAATATGGGGCATGGAATTGCTATCAAAGGTAATTTGAAAGCTTGGAATTCCAAGAACAAACGCGCATACCCAAGCGGTTCCAATTCCAGTAGAAGCAGATATCAAAACTTTCCTTGAGGTTCCCCGACCCGCCAAACCAATTATACCTGCGAGAATGATGGTTCCAAAGAATGGCAGTACAAGAAGCGCAAAGAACGAACCTGTGATTACATCAAACATATTTTACTAAAGTATCGGCGATTCTATTTGACTGTCACCTTATTTTTGATAGCCGGCAAGGATGACAAATACTTAGCGATGGCATGGAGATCTGAATCCGTCAAATTTGCCGTGTTATCTGTAACTTCGGTCATAGCGCCGCCCACAAAATCTCCATCGGGCAAAATGCCGATTTTAAGGACCTCTACAACTTCCTTTTGCGACCAATTACCAATCCCGGTTTTCAAGTCAGGGGTTATGTTGGGCACACTATCTCCATTCGGTCCCTCAGATGTTCCAGCCATGGTTTTGCTCCTATCTGCGGCGCCTAGTAAGTTTCTTGGTGTATGACACTCTCCACAGTGAACGATGGCTTCCGTTAGATAAGCGCCTCTGTTCCATTCATCTGTTTCACCTGATTTGAGTTTGAATGTGCCTTCATCAAAAAATAAAAATTTCCAAATATAAATCAATTTGCGAAACATGAACGGAAAATTTATTTGATGGGGTATATTTGGCTTTGCTATCGGTTCGAGTGAAAATATGTAAGCCCGCAAGTCTAGTATATCCCTATCGGTCATCTTGGTGAAGGATGTATAAGGAAACACTGGAAAATAGTGACTTCCCTCTGGAGAAACGCCTTTCCGAAGTGCGCGAATGAAGTCCTTCTTACCCCATCTCCCTATACCATAGGTTTTATCGGGGGTGATATTGGGACCAAAATACCTTCCAAAGGGTGTATCTAGTGCCCTTCCGCCTGCTAACAGTGGTCCTTTATTCTTGACGTCAGTGTGGCATCCAGCACACCCAGCAGCGTTAAACAAATATTGACCACGAGAGAGATTTTCTTTTTGTTCAGAGGAAGCGTAGCCGTTGTGGCAGGTAAGGAAAAGAAATGCTAGCAATAGGCTTTTCAAAAAATAAATGGGGCGCCATAGTGTGACCCGTGATCTTTTTTTAATAGCACTATGCTTGAAAAAATTTAGACGTATGTGCAATGCATTTCACGTTAAATAAAATTTTTTATAACTTCGGTCCACGGTAGAGTTTATGACATGTGCCGCATGTTCTTCCAACGCCAATAAAAGCAGATTTAGCCAATGCCAAATCGGTTCCGTCCACTGACGATACAAGCTCATCTCCAGCTTTCTTCAAATCCACTAATTTAGCCTTAAAGTCAGTTTTATCCGACCAAATTTGGGCTTTTGCTCGCGTGTTTCCACCGCCAGATCCATCTGGCCACATATTAAAGAGATTATTGGTGGCAGATGCTATCGCGAGTGCTGGTATCTTCATATTAGCGATATCAGATGCATTTTTTAACTGCCCCATAGAGCGAGCCAGGATTTTCATGGTTGCGGCTCGTTCTTGTTGCAAAGCTGTCTTGTCTTGTGCGTAGGAATTTAGTGTTAATCCAATAATGATAATCATCGGTCCTACCAAAAAACGAAAGAATTTTAAAGTTAATTGCATAGGTGTCTCCACAAAAAATATTTAAAATTGCACTTAATTCAGGTATTGAACAGGTGATGGCTTCTCTGGCTTAACATTCTCCTGTCTAGAAGGAAATTATTTTGGCCAAAATTTGTTAAAACTCACGCTTAAATTCAGGAAAATCAATGAAAAACGTGTCTTGCCTTGCAGTTTTCTGCGGTTCTAGAAGTGGGAATTCGTCAGTTTATTCGTCTGCGGCCCGGGAATTGGGTCAGGGGATGTGCGACCGTGGTATTAGCCTAGTGTTTGGAGGTGGTGGTACTGGTATCATGGGTGAGCTAGCAGATACTTTATTGAAAACAGACGGTAAAGTTACTGGCGTTATGCCCCATTTCTTGTATGAGCGTGAAGTAGGGCATAAAGGTGTTACCGAATTGATCAAGGTTGATACCATGCACGTCAGAAAAGAAACGATGTATAAACGTGCGGACGGGTTTGTTATCTTGCCTGGTGGCTTGGGTACTCTTGAAGAGTGTTTTGAAGTGATAGCATGGAAACAATTACGGTTGCACAAGAAACCAATCGTGCTACTCAACATTGATGATTGCTGGAAGAATTTAGCTACATTAGTGAAAGATGTTGTTCGAGCTGGCTTTGCAGATGATAGTGTTGATGATTTATTCACAATTGTGAATAACGTTGACGACGTTTTTACCCTCTTGGATGAAGCCCCAGACCCAAATTAGTCGCTACTAAAAAGACGATCTAAAATTGAAACGTTTCAATATGTAGCTCCTTGCATTGGACAAGGTCGAAACATATTGTCCTGAACGCATATATTATGATTGGAAACAAATCAGGGGCAAACTTCAAAAGGTGTTTTATGAATAACTATCGTTTTATTAAATAGTAATAATAAAGGGGGTGTGCACACCATTCCGCACATTATATTTCTCAAACCTGTGTTTCTGCCAAACCACAATTCAATAAAATTGATGCTAAAAGTAGCAAGACACTATAACAACCAAAAGTGAACTGATCTTTCTATAATTGCAGGAGTTAGAAGTTAATAAGCATGACCAGCGATAGTTCTAATGCGCGACCAGATATTATTTATACTAAAGTTGATGAAGCACCTGAACTCGCAAGTAGATCGTTGCTTCCAATAATACGAGCTTTTACGGAACCCGCTAATATTTTTATTGGTACCAAGGATATTTCTCTGGGAGGTCGAATATTGGCGCACTTTCCCAAATATTTAACCGAAGACCAAATACAACCCGATGATCTGAATGAGCTTAGAGATATTGTTAAAAGACCTGACGCGAACGTTATAAAGCTTCCTAATATTAGTGCGTCAGTCCCACAGTTGAACGCTGCAATAAAGGAACTTCAAAATCAAGGTTATAAAATACCTGATTATGTTGAGCATCCTCAAAACCAGGAGCAAGAAGAAATAAAAGCCACCTATGGAAATATACTTGGTAGCGCAGTAAATCCGGTTTTACGGGAAGGTAATTCAGACCGCCGGGCACCAAAAGCTGTTAAGGAGTATGCAAAAAAAAATCCCCATAGCATGGGCACTTGGATTTCAGAGTCTAAAACTCACGTGGCTACTATGAAAGGCAATGATTTTTTTGCAAATGAGAGATCGAAAACAATTTCAAAAAATTCGGTTGGAGCTGCACGTATCGAGTTTGTTGGCGTTAATGGAGATAGAAAAATTTTAAAGGCAGATATTTCACTCGGAGAGGGTGATGTAATTGACGCAACTATGATGAGCAAAAAGGCCTTGCGTGATTTTCTTGAGGTTCAAATTAAAGATGCAAAGGATCAAGGTGTACTATTTTCGGTGCATTTAAAGGCGACAATGATGAAAGTATCAGATCCAATTATTTTTGGTCATGTTGTTTCGGTGTTTTTTAAAAAGATTGTTGATAAACATGGCAAAACATTAAAAGAAACAGGAATAGACCTAAATAACGGAATGGGACAACTCTTAGAAAAACTAGAATTATTACCGTCAGACAAAAAACAGGAAATTGCAGAAGACATCGAAGACTGCATTAAAGAACAACCAGCCTTATATATGGTGAACTCAGACAAGGGCATCACAAATTTAGATGTGCCAAGCGATGTAATAATAGATGCATCTTTGCCTGCCATAATCCGTGCTGGTGGCAAAGCGTGGGGTCCGGACGGCCAGTTAACTGACACCAAGTGCGTCATTCCTGACAGTAGCTATGCCGCAATTTATGATGAAACTATTAATTTTTGTAAGGAGCGTGGTGCCTTTGATCCCGCGGAGATGGGGAGTGTTCCCAATGTTGGTTTAATGGCACAAAAAGCTGAGGAGTACGGCTCCCATCCGCAGACTTTTGAGGTACCTGATCCAGGAAGCATCCAGATTGTTGATGCCGCAGGTGAGATACTACTTATTAATAAAGTAGAAGAGGGCGATATCTGGCGCATGTGCATTACTCGGGATCAAGCAATCAGGAATTGGGTTAAGCTTGCAGTACAACGTGCAAATGCGACCAATACACCCACCATATTCTGGCTAGACATCAACCGCTCGCATGACGCTGAATTGATAAAGAAAGTTAGAAGGTGTATCTCGTCTCACAATACCGATGGCCTAGACATTAAAACGATGTCACCTAGGGACGCTACCCGATTTACATTGGAGCGTATGAAAAGAGGTGCGGATACAATTTCGGTTACCGGGAATGTCTTGCGCGATTATCTTACCGATTTGTTCCCTATATTAGAAGTAGGTACAAGTGCTAAGATGCTCTCGATCGTTCCTCTCATGAATGGCGGTGGTTTGTTTGAGACAGGAGCAGGAGGTTCAGCACCTAAGCATGTTAAGCAGATGATCGAAGAGGGCCATTTGCGCTGGGACTCGCTAGGAGAATTTTGCGCGCTGGTGGCGTCATTGGAACACCATAGCGAGAGGACAGGCAACAAGACGGTAACCGTCTTGGCTTTCACCCTGGATCGAGCAATTGGAAGATTACTAGAAGAAAAAAAATCCCCGCGACGTGAGGTGGGAGATATTGACAATAGAGGTAGTCACTTTTATCTCGCTAAGTATTGGGCTGAAGAATTAAAAACACAGGATAAAGATGAAAAACTGAAGCAGCATTTTGCACCAATCTCTGAAAAGCTTGATGAAAACGAGTTGAAAATCATGTCGGAACTAAGCGCAACTCAGGGTCGTAAGGTAAATATAGGTGGCTATTACCATCCGCCCGCCGAAAGAATTATTAGTGCGATGCGTCCGAGTTCAACATTCAATGCAATTATTGGTTAAACTTATTATTGTCGGTCCATCACTGTAGGAATTGAAACTGTCAACTTTTGTATAATGATGACATCACTTATCCAGGTATTTATAAAGGTTGTGTGGTGTCACGGGGACATTGTACGATTGTTAGATCACTCTCTTTGGTAATCTCTCTTGACTGAAGGTTGAGAGAACCTTAAAACCCTTCGCTCAAAAGAGTTTCAGGGAAAGAGGCCAATTTGGGCCTGTTTTATTGTTAGGTAAGGATATTAGTTGTGGCGCGAAGATGTGATGTTGCAGGTAAAGGTGTTATGTCGGGTAACAATGTTAGCCACGCCCATAATAAAACTCGCAGACGGTTCTTGCCTAATGTACAGAAAATGACCTTATTTAGCGAAACTTTGGGATCGGTGCGCTTAAAAATGGCGGTGTCTACCTTAAGGTCCATAGAGCGGAATGGTGGTCTTGACCCTTACTTGCTTGGAAGATCTGCGATCAAACTTACCGGTGAAGCATTAAAACTACGCAAACGAATAATAAAGGCCCAGGGAAGAACAACTTCTTGAGGTTCCTGCAAGCGCCTAAAAATGTGGTTGGTCGCTGAAAACAAACATATAAAAAAAGTTTTGTTGAGGTTCATTCAGCCTAGTTGACCAAGGGTGATTTACGCCTACCGTCGTGCTCGTCAAAAAGCTCGGACAAATTTTGCATCATCGTACCCCCTAATTCTTCCGCGTCATTGATGGTGACTGCCCGTTGGTAATATCTGGTTACATCATGACCTATTCCAATCGCTGTCACTTCGATGGGTGTTCTATTTTCAATGAACTGGATGACATCGCGTAGGTGTCGTTCAAGGTAATTGCCGGGATTAACGGAAAGAGTAGCGTCGTCTACTGGGGCACCATCTGAGATGACCATTAATATTCTGCGTTGTTCTGGTCGTGCAATAAGGCGATTGTATGCCCACATTAGGGCTTCGCCATCAATATTTTCCTTGAGTAATCCTTCCCGCAGCATAAGGCCAAGGTTGCGCCGTGCTCTTCTCCAAGGCACGTCCGCAGACTTGTAGATAATATGTCTAAGGTCGTTAAGTCGACCTGGATTTGCAGTTTTTCCCTTAGCCACCCATTCATCTCTTGCGCGACCCCCCTTCCACGCCCGTGTTGTAAAGCCGAGTACCTCAACTTTCACAGCACATCGTTCGAGAGTTCGAGCAATTATGTCTCCAGATATGGCGGCAACTGAGATTGGCCTGCCTCGCATAGATCCTGAGTTGTCGATCAGAAGGGTCACAATTGTGTCCCTAAAAGTGTGTTCCTTTTCAATTTTGTAGGAGAGTGGATGAAGCGGGTTCACCACCACACGCGAGAGCCTCCCGGCGTCGAGAAACCCTTCATCTAGATCAAACTCCCACCAACGTTGTTGTTGTGCCATTAATCGGCGTTGTAGTCGGTTTGCAAGACGGGAAACAATGCCCTGCATATTAGATAATTGTTGGTCAAGCTGTCCCCTAAGACGTCCTAACTCCTCTGGTTCGCAAAGCATTTCTGCCTCTACAATTTCATCATGTTCTTGTGTGAACGCACGATATGCCTGAATATTTTTATCAGGAAAATCAGGATTCTGAGGTTGGCCGCGCATTGTTGCATCTGGGTCTTCTTCGGCATCCTCTGTTTCTACCATATCCTCGACGTCGTCTAGGGCATCAGGATCCATGAACTCCATATCCATTTCTTGGTCGTCACTTTCATTGGGTTCTGAGTTAGGGTCTAGATCTGCGTCTTCCTGATTTTCTTGCCCCTCGGTATCGTCCTGACCCTGTGCATTGTCGTCTTCGTTTGGTTCGCCGTTTAGACTTGCAGGTAAGTCGAGGTCTTCAAGAATTTGCCTTAAATTCTCCCCAAACTTTACCTGGTCGTGGATGCTATTTTTTAGCGTAGTTAGCTGACCACCGATGCGCTCCTCTACCCAGGGTCTCCAAAGCCTTACAAGCGGCTGAGAGGAGGCAGGCGCTTTCTGACCTGTTAAACTCTCCCTTAATATTAAACCCACCGCATCGGGGATCTGTGTGTCGTGGCGCTCGTTAACTAAATGATCTCCCCGTTCTCGGCAAGTTGCTTCCTGAAATTCCTGCAGGTTACTGGCAACCCCAGCTAACAGGCGGCACCCAATGGCCTCCACCCGGGCCTGTTCCGCCGCATCAAATAGCTGAGAGCTACCGTGGTCTTGAGGGCGCTGTCTACGATAAACATCAGGGTTATGGTAGCGAAGTCTAAGAGCTGCGGTATCAGCCTCACCCCTTAAAATGTGCAAATCTTGTTTCTCGACTCGACGAGCGGGCGTCGGCAACATCGCCTGAATACCATCAGGTGTATTGGAAATACCATGAGCGCCCGGCGCGAACGTTACTTCTACATCATCACGGGCGGAAATAGCTTTTAGAGTTGCTTCCGTAACCCGCTTGATCAGGTCTTGATTATCCTGATCAACTGGCATCTTTCCCTCTACAATTCTAGCTCAGTGTTGCATTTGCTGCTGATTCCAGCAATTCTTCACCAAAACAGCGTTGGTAATATTCTGCAATGATCGGTCGTTCCTCTTCATCACATTTGTTGAGGAAGGTGAGCCTAAAAGAAAAACCTATATCATTAAATATCTGATTGTTTTCTCCCCAAATAATCACCGTTCGGGGAGACATGACGGTTGATATATCTCCAGCCATAAATCCTGAGCGCGTTAGATCCGCCAGAGCAACCATTTTTTTCACTGTTTCTTGTCCGTCCGACGTTCTATATGCCGGGACTTTAGACAACACAATCTCCTCCTCAGCATCGTGTTTTAGATAATTGAGTGTGGTAACGATGTTCCACCGGTCCATTTGGCCTTGGTTGATTTGTTGTGTGCCATGGTAGAGGCCGGTTGTATCGCCTAGCCCCACCGTATTAGAGGTGGAAAACAAACGAAAATAATTATGTGGACGTAAAACCTTACTTTGATCCATCAAAGTGAGTTTGCCATCAACTTCTAAAACCCTTTGGATAACGAACATTACATCTGGGCGTCCGGCATCATATTCATCAAAAACTAGAGCGGTTGGTTTCTGCAGGCACCAGGGCAGAATCCCCTCCTTAAAAGCTGTGACTTGTTGTCCATCTTGTAGAACGATAGCGTCTTTTCCTATCAGGTCGATCCGGCTGATGTGGCTATCCAAATTTACACGGATACAGGGCCAGTTTAGGCGAGATGCAACTTGTTCAATGTGAGTAGATTTACCCGTGCCGTGATAGCCTTGGATCATGACACGGCGGTTATATGCAAAACCAGCTAAAATAGCTAGTGTAGTGTCATGATCAAAGCAGTAAGCATCATCTAATAGGGGCACGTATTCATTGCCCTCTGAAAAGGCAGGAACCTCTAGCTCACTATCAATTCCAAATTGCTGTTTAACGGAGATGGTAATATCGGGAGCATCCAATACGAAGCTACCCTCTTCTTCAAATGAAGTGGTTGGATTTTGGGTCATCTCTATGTCCGAAATAAATATGCTGCGGGATTAGAGGTAGCAAGTGAACGCTAGGATCGCTTCTACGCAACGCACAAATTCATTATAGTATCATAAGCCTCATTAATCTTCTTCAACATTTCCTCTGAATCCTTATCACCACCGTGTCTGTCGGGGTGGTGGCGTTTGACCAACACCTTGTATCTAGCTTTAACTTCCTCTTTCGGAACTGGAAATTCAAGTCCTAGAAGCCGAAGAGCTCTCTTTTCTGAGTATGAGACGGTGGCGTTAAGTTCGTCAGAAGGTGTAGCACTTTGGTCAACAAAATCAAAGGGATCGAAAATTGTATCAAAATTTAGAAAGATACTTTTATTATATCCACCTATTTTAGTACCTGATGTCATTGGCCAAGTTGGACGGTTCCACGTCGCATCAGCTCTGTATGAGTCCTCAAAACACTGTTCTGACATCCCTTCGCAATAATTCCAGTTACTGTTATAGAGACGAACATGTTCAAGGCAAAACCAGTAAAACTGGTTTAAGTTCTGTCGTGAAATAGGCGCCTTAAACTTGCCAATTTCCCGACAACCCTGCCATCCACAAAACGCAGGGTCAGTGCTATTCTCAATTCGGTTCAGATTTATATCTTCTTTCCCCATTTACCGAATATGTTACGCCGTATCAGTTCTGACAAGGCTTGACTATTTATTCGGGCTAAAAATTTTATTGACTGAGCGTCGAAGACTTTTGAAATTAGCTTTTCCTTGTACATGTATAGGTTTAAGAAAGCAGAAGAATTACAGTCTACAAACCATTGTTTTCGATGGTAAATAACTTACTGAGGTGCTGTAAACCCTAGTATCCAGAATGTTAGATTTATTCTGTTTCTTTGTAGTATTGGGGCCACAATCGTTTAACTATCGACCCCTTCGCCGACCAACCATAGCAGGTATCTATAATCGAAGGCTGTCGGCTCGGGTTCTTGTTTTTATGAGGATGCCTTTTGAGAGGCACGATAGTTTGGTAGGCCGTTGTAGCGAGAGGACCAATAAGAAGTTGAGTAATATGGGTACAGCCATTAGTACCACCAATTTTATCTCGAACCGATTTTCTCCACCCTGAACTAATTTTAAGCCCCCTTAGTTTCTCTACGGAACTCGCTATGTTAGGACAAATATTAAATGGGGATGATAGAGTGTGTGCCTCGGCTTCATGGACGAGCAAATCTTCATCAATGGTGAGGCGAACAATCATATCGTGTACTGGGGATCCACTGACAACTATGCCACGATCTTCATTGTCGTAGCTATAAGTCTTGGTATCTGTAATTCTACCTTCGATATCCCATAAGCCATCATCACGTTCATAGCCAATGCATTTAATTTCTCGAGTATGAAGTTGTTTTCGGCTCACAGATGGCGACACGGTCATACTTTTCTCCAAGCGGTCAGAAATTTACTTTCCGGCGGGACGGTATAGGCTCTACCGTGTTAAACGTCAATTACCCTTCTTTTGATGGATTAAGAAATTCGGAACAAATGTTTAAATTGACCACAAACGATACTAGTTGCCTGCTCCGTACCCGCTCTCAAACATGAAAGCATCCCTTTGTCGGACATCTTCTTCAAGGTTGCTTTTTACGTAGGCATATAAATCGCGAATGGAGACCATTCCAACAGCCTCTTCTCCATCCAACACTGGAAGGTGCCGATAACCTCTTTCACTCATAATTTGCAGCGCACTATTTGGTGAGTCATTTGGAGATAGGCAGTCTGGATTCGGGGTCATTACCTCCGAAATTTTGGTTGCTTCAGGGTCAAGACCATTGGCTAAAACTTTGGCTGTCATATCGCGCTCGGTCACAATTCCAATTAGACGATCATTTTTTAATACCAATATAGCGCTAATCCGGTTTGACCCCATAAGACTGGCAGCTGCTTTAACACTGGCATCAGGGTCGAGTGTTTGTAGCTTTTGGTTACTTATCACATTTGGTATAATTTTTTGGACCACGGCATTTGCTTCTCTAAGGGTTGGAAGATAAAATTAAAGACCCGACTACTTTAGCCGTTTTTCTCACCAAATTGTAGCCTCATTAAAAAAAAAGGAATAAGTAGCCCCTCTCAATTAATTTATATATATAACAGACACTTAGGTATTAAAGGTTGTGCGCTGTATTTCTTCGTTTTTGGAGTATTAATTATTACTAATTTTGCTGCTGAGCAACACGAACTGCAGTAATCTGGTTACGCTGGCGGCGCAACACCTCGAAGCGGACACCATAGAATAGGAAGGTTTGACCCACTTCGGGTATTCTTCGAGATTCATGCAATATAAGACCGGCGACGGTAGCAGCCTCCTCATCGGGGAGGTTCCAATCGAGTTGCCGGTTGAGATCACGGATAGTGAATTTTCCTTCAACGATAAAAGTACCGTCTGCCTGCCTCCGTAGACCAGATGCACTGATATCATGTTCGTCCGAAATATCTCCAACGATCTCTTCAAGTATGTCTTCGAGTGTTACCACTCCCATTAAGCTGCCATATTCATCGACAACTAGTGCAAAGTGTTCGTGACGTTCACGAAAAGCTTGGAGTTGATCAAGCAAGTGCGTGGTTTCGGGAATAAACCAAGGGTCGGAAGATAGATTAGGTATATTAAGTTCTGTTGTTTTCCCCGGCTTTTCTTGAAGGGCGCGTAACAGCTCTTTCGCATGTAATATCCCGATTATGTTGTCCGGATCTTCTCGCCAAAGTGGCAGCCGAGTGTAGGGACAAGCTAGCACCTGTGAAACAATGTCTTCTGGTGGGTCATCAGCATTAATCATTGTAACGGTTTTTCTATGGATCATGATTGCACCGACTTCAACCTCTGCCAAATCCAAGACGCTCCTCAACATGGCACGTTCACTCTTTACGGTTTCATGTTCCCCCTTATGCAATTCGATTGCACCGCGAAGTTCTTCTGTTTGGCTGACAAAACCATCTTTGTTATGCAGTTTAATTCCGAACACCAGAAAAATAATGCGGGTGATAAATGATGTTGCTCCGGTAAATGGTGAAAACAGAAAAATTATTGGGCGTATAAAGGGTGCAACTTTAAGGGCGACGCGATCGGTGTTTTGAAGTGCGTAGGTCTTTGGAAGAATTTCTGCAAACAGGACAATCAAAATTGTCATGATAATCGTAGCGTATGCAATACCTGCCTCGCCAAAGGCCGTAATCAATAGGCTCGTCGCCAAGGCTGATGCTAAAATATTTACGAGGTTGTTGCCGATTAGAATAGTACCGATCAACCGTGCTTTTTGTTCATGAAGCCTGTTAACTAATTTAGCTTGCGAATTGCCGGTTTTTTCCAACTGGTACATTACATGCTTGGAAGAACCGGTAAGTGCGGTTTCTGTACTAGAGAAAAAAGCTGATAAAATTAGTAATACAAAAATAGCACCGAGCGTTAATAATAAAGAGGTTTCAATCATTGCAGAAAGCCATCCTGGTTTGTTATTTCGAAGTATATGTTTGAACGATGCTCACAAAGATTTTAGCTGTAAGTAATACGTTCGAGAGTGTCGCGAACATTTTCCATAGCGATTGCATCCGTAACAAATGCTTGGCCAATGCCTCGGGCTAAGACAAGTCTTATGTGTCCATTTTTAATCTTTTTATCGTTTTTCATGTGTCTTATTAAAGCACGTATTTTCCAATTCATCCCGAAAATATCTTTCGGGTGCGAAGGAAGTCCAACCGATTTATAATGGTCTCGAACTCTTTTAACGTCCTCACGAGCGCAAAACCCAAGGGCTAAAGAAACATCAAAGGCCAAGCTAATTCCAATAGCAACGGCTTCTCCATGTAAAAGACGGTTGGAGAAACCCGCTTCCGCCTCTAGTGCGTGACCAAACGTATGCCCAAGATTCAAAAGTGCTCTATCTCCAGTTTCTCTTTCATCTGTTGACACGATATTAGCTTTGGTTTGACAGCTAATTATAACAGCCTGCCTACGAAGTTCTCTATTTCCTTCGCATAGTGCCGCCCCATTTTCTTCCAGCCATTCAAAGAATTTAGCGTTATTAATAAGGCCATATTTTACAATTTCAGCATACCCAGCGAGGATTTCCCTTTTTGCCAATGTATCCAAACTGTCTATATCGGCTAATACCAATTTTGGTTGGTAAAAAGCTCCCACAAGATTTTTGCCGTGGCGAGTGTTGATGCCCGTTTTCCCACCGACAGAGCTATCTACTTGGGAAAGGAGCGTTGTTGGGATTTGAATAAAATCAATCCCACGAAGTAAAATAGCCGCCGTGAAGCCCGTTAGGTCCCCTGTAACACCGCCTCCCAACGCCAACAAAGTAGTGCCCCGCTCAACATTTAGCTCTAGAAGCTGGCTAACTAAATTTTGGAGAAAGTTAAAATCTTTTGTTTTCTCTCCCGCAGGTAAAACGATTTCATGACACCTAATGTTAGCCGCAACAAGTGAGTTTTTCAAAACGTTCAAATGTAATTTAGCAACATTTTCATCTGTTATTATTATTGCACGATTTTGCATGAGATAAGGTTTGATCCTTTCACCAGCAGAGGGTAGGAGCCCATTTCCAACTTGGATTTCATAACTCCGTTTTCCCAATTCCACCCTAAGAATCTCATGAGCACTCATTCGGCAGGTACCACCTTTTTATTCTTAATTCCGTAATTGATTAAAGTTTCGACTAATTTTATTGCCATTTTATCAGGGGGTTCTTCTGTTACATCAAAAATGAGGTCTGCTTTTTGGTAAACAGCGTATCTTTCCTCCATTAAACGCATCAATGTTTTTCTCGGATCATCATTGTTCAGTAAAGGCCGGTGTGTGCGATCCCTGGCTCTGCGATAGAGCAATTCTAAATCGGCACGGAGCCATATCGATGTTCCTTTTTCCCGTATAAGATTACGTGTATCAACATCCATAAAAGAACCGCCACCCGATCCTATGACGGCCGGGCTTTGACTTAACAACCTTAACATCACACGTCTTTCAACATCACGAAATATTTTTTCGCCGGAGTTTTTAAAGATTTCTCCGATCGTGCAGCCTGCGGCTTTCTCTACCTCCGAATCTGAATCGATAAATGGCAAACCAAATTCCGGAGCTATTCGCCGGCCTAAGGTCGTTTTACCAGCTCCCATTAGGCCAACTAATACGATAAATCGCCCTTCGGTAATGTTTTTTGAGTTGGAATTTTGTAAAATCATAATATCTGTTATTTTCTTCGATAAATCTGACGTTTAAAAACTATTAATTACATACCTGACAATTATAATCTAATTAGTTTAGAAGGTTAGAGTTATTCTGGCGGCCTAACAATCGACACAGTTCATTGTTAGCATAATCCTTTTCGATGCTACTAGGAATGTTGTACAAGCCGCTGGTAGGAAATTAAACAAACGCGTATCTTTGGAGATTGGCAATTAATAATGAAGACTGTGACTAGAATCGTTGTAATGACTTTGGTGCTTATACTTGCGGGCACAAGTATTTATTTCTTGGTGTGGGATTTACCTGCCCCAGCCGATACGGTTGAAAGGATCATAAACAATGATCGCTTTTCAAAGTAGGGAGGCCCACCCTCCATACTTCCTCAATTTTCGCGCCATTAAGTTCAGCCTGATGTTTTTAGGAGCTTATTCCTCCCTATTTGCCGGCTTTGCGTTAGCCCAGACAATTCAGGAAAGAAATAAAACAACTGTGCCCTTTGTCTTGAATCCTGCGATGCCTTTACCGACTGTTCTCGCCCAACCCAAGCCACTGACAATTACTTCCCCAAAACTATCTTTGCCTTTAAGCACACGACAAAGGCAGATCCCAACATCAAATAGTCTGACCCGCTCTCACGTGAATGTAGAGGAATTAAAGACGATAGCTCCAGATTCACTAGGAACTCTGAATGCGGAGCAGGGAGGGTTTGGGATCAATATGTGGAAAGACGTAAGTCGCAGTAAAGTCGAAAGGTTACTACCCAAGCTTCCCGTAGGATCCAAATCTAGAGCCATGCGTGATTTGATGCGTAGGCTATTACTCAGCAGCGCTAAGGCTCCAGAAGGAGAATTGATTAAAACAAAGTCCAGTGACCTGATTGATACTCGCGTTGAACTGTTAACTAATATGGGTGATATTCCTGCAGTTGCAGAGTTGATCAAACAAATACCGATCGCTGCTCATAGCCGCCGTTTGTTACGGAATGAGGTCGACTCCTTCTTCATGCGTAACGACAATGCTCGTGTTTGTTCATTAGTTGCTAGTCAAATTAGAGATGTCAATACAGCCTATTGGCAGAAAGCTCATATATTCTGCCAATCCCTTGCAGGTGAAATTGACAAGGCTTCTCTCGGAGCGTCATTGTTACGAGAGATGGGTGATAACGATCAAGTTTTTCACGGTCTCCTTAATCAATTGTCAGGCTTTGGAAAATATCATGTTGCAAGTTTGATTGATCCCGAACCACTATATTTCGCCATGGTGCGGGCCGCTAACGCAGATTTGCCGGCAGATGTAACATCTTCAAACAACCCGGCAATTTTACGGACAATTGCTACCAGTCCAAACGCTCGACCAGAACTGCGTCTAGACGCGGCGGAACGTGCCGAATCTATGGGGGCGCTAAATACCGAAGTATTGCGTCAACTTTATGCTGGTGTAACAATCTCTGATAGTGCTTTAGAAAATCCAGTCACTACCGGCGATTCTAAAAGAAGTCCGCTAAGCCGTGCACGCCAATATCGAAAGGCATTGGTTGAGGGTGTTCCGACAGCAACTGCAGAACTTCTTTCTAGGGCTTTTAAAGATGCCCGAGAAGTCGGGCGTTACCAATCTATGGCAAGGGTGTTCTCTCCAATTTTGAAAGGTATTACCCCGACGCATGATTTCATTTGGTTCATCCCTGAGGCCATTAGGGCCTTGCTAACTGCGGGTGACATCGAGTCTGCAGCACCTTGGTTTAGTATACTAAGATCGAGTGCAATGTTAAATGCGGAGGCATCCAAAATACAAAAAGAAATTCTCCCTTTGGCTAAACTAGCGGGAGCTATCGAAGATGAGGACTGGCAACCTAAGATGCTCGCTGATTGGTGGGTTACCATAAACCAAGTGAATGCAAAGAATTCTGATGAACCCGATTTATCCTATAACATGGCGACCCTTGTTTATTGCCTACTAGATGGGCTTGGTGAAGAAGTACCCAATGACCAGTGGGAGATAATTATGGAAGGGCCGATGCAAACTTCAACTGTTATGCCCCAGCCTGCTATTTGGAGATCTTTGGAAAAAGCAGCATCTGGTTCAAGGGTCGGTGAGACGGTTCTTTTATCACTGCTCGCAATTGGTCAGGCGGGTCCATTGCAAGCAAATCCAATCGTATTGCGTAAAGTACTCATCAGTTTGCGAAAGATAGGAATGGAAAAAGAAGCGCGTGCCCTCGCTCTGGAAGCGGCGATCGCCTCTGGTCTATAAGAGGGGTGTCTGCAAAAACCAAGATTCGAGAGGGCGAAACACAAAAAGCACCATTTTCTCGCCATGTCGAGATATTTCTTGAGATGATGGCGGCTGAGAGGGGTGCTTCTGCCAACACTATTGAGGCATATAATAGAGATCTACATAATTTTGGTCTTTTCATGCAGCGAAGGCGAGAAAAGATTGAGAATGCTGATACGAAAAGAATTAAACAGTATCTGTCTAAATTATATGACGAGAGAAGAGCAGCAACCACGAGGGCACGTCACCTGTCAGTTCTGCGGCAATTTTTTGCATTTCTTTTTGCAGAGGGGCTGAAAGATTATGATCCTACCCAGCATATTAGTTCACCTAAAAAGGGGCGGGTGTTGCCTAAAGTTCTTAATAAACAGGAAGTGGAGAAGCTGCTTTCTGCAGCCCGAACACGAGATATCCATAATGATTTGCTTCTTACTACATTAATGGAAATACTCTATGCAACGGGGCTTCGTGTCTCAGAATTGGTGAGTTTACGGACAGATGCTATTTCACGAGACGGTCAATTCATAATCGTTCGCGGTAAGGGAGATAAAGAGCGTATTGTTCCACTAAGTGACCCTGCGCGGGAAGCGGTTGCTGCGTATCTAGATAAGTATAAGGGGTCGTTGGAAGTGCGGATGGCATCTCCATTCCTTTTTCCCTCTCGAGGGCTAAAAGGACATCTTACCAGGGCCCAATTTTCAAACTTACTGAAAGAACTTGCTGAAGCTGCTGGGATAGATCAATCCCGGGTCTCACCCCATATATTCCGTCACTCATTTGCCAGTCACATGCTGGCTAATGGTGCAGACCTTCGTACGTTACAACAATTATTAGGACACGCTGATATTTCTACAACGGAAATATATACTCATGTTCTTGAAGAACGGTTAAAAGGTCTGGTTGAACACAACCATCCCCTCGCCAATCACGACTTGGCATCAACAGACTGAATCAGTCTCGTTACTATTGGGAACCTATAAATTACATTGTGTAAGTCGATGCTTTATACCTCGGATGTTCTATTTTGTATTAGAACATAAATTAAAAGAAGTAGTGAAAAATAGCCAAAGATCCGATGTCAACACATGTTGGAACGTGGCTGTCTTTTTTGAATAGGATTTAGATCGCAGATTACTATAAAATTTCAGTAACTATTTGTTCTTTGTTCTATTCCCTAGTTCTGGTTCAAATTCATTTGTTGGAGCCGTGACAGTGTTTGAACTTTTTTCCGGAGCCACATGGACACGTTGCATTTCTGCCCACTTTTCCCCAGGTACTAGGATCCTCAGGATCAATTTCATCTGCAGCCTGCCGCAGTGTTAGTGGACTGGTATGGATGGCATTTGAGCGTGTTCTATTTTGATTGCCTCCCATAAATATTGTTCCTTCATCTCCCATATCCACGAAATCAGGATCACGATACATTTTATATGTATTGGGATCCGGTCTGTCATAAAGGTCAATATCATCCACATCAGTTAATTGAACTTCCATGTGGCTTAAAATCATCGTGATACGATCGTCAAGCTCAACCAACATTTGGTTAAACATTTCAAATGCCTCGGATTTATATTCGTTAAGAGGGTCCTTCTGACCATAAGCCCGGAGGCCTATCCCTTGGCGTAGGTGATCAAGAGCTAGAAGGTGTTCCTTCCACACTTGATCTAGCACTTGCAAGAGCAAGCTTTTTTCCAAGTCCCGCATGACCTCTGGACCCCAGCTCGCTGCTTTTTCTGCCATCTTTTTCGTTGTGGCATCGATGATACGTTCACGAATTTCGACATCGGCTACGCCTTCTTCCTTAGCCCAGTCCGACAATGGAAGATCAAGTCCAAATACCCTGAGCACCTCCTCATGCAGGGACCCCATTTCCCATTGTTCGGCATAAGATTTTTCAGGCATACACCGGGAGACCATTAAATCAATAACATTGCTGCGCACATCTATAATTGTGTCTGAAACATCATTTAAATCCATAAGATCGCGGCGTTGCTCATAAATAACCTTGCGCTGGTCGTTCATGACATCATCAAACTTCAAGAGGTTTTTTCGGATATCAAAATTACGGGCCTCTACCTTTTGTTGGGCTTTTTCCAATGCTTTATTTATCCATCGGTGGACGATGGCTTCGCCTTTTTCGAGACCGAGCTTTTGGAGCATGCCATCCATACGCTCTGAACCAAAAATTCGCATTAGGTCATCTTCCAAGGACAGAAAAAACCTTGAGGCACCGGGATCCCCTTGTCGGCCAGATCTCCCCCTAAGCTGGTTATCAACTCGTCGACTTTCGTGCCGTTCGGTACCTACCACAAAAAGCCCACCACCATTAAGTGATTCGGTGCGTCCCTTCCTAACTTCGGCCTTAACCGACGCGTTGATTTCCGCAATCTCGAGTGCATCTTTTGTTTGTTCTGATTTTTGGCGGGCAAGCATATCCAAATTTCCACCCAATTGGATATCTGTGCCCCTTCCTGCCATATTTGTGGCAATAGTAATCGTACCCGGTGCACCCGCTTGTGCTATAATATTTGCTTCCTGTTCATGGTAACGGGCATTCAAAACTTGGTGTAGAATATTTTGTTTCTTGAACAGAGCGGAAATCAGCTCAGACTTTTCAATGCTAACCGTGCCTACTAGAACAGGCTGGCCTCGTTTCTGGCAATCCTCTACTAACTTTACAATGGCGTCATTTTTTTCTGCAGTGGTACGATAGACTTCATCATCTTGATCGGCACGAATGCAAGTTAGATTGGTAGGAATTTCGGCAACTTCCAATTTGTAAATTTCTGAAAACTCTCCGGCTTCCGTCATTGCGGTTCCGGTCATCCCAGCAAGTTTGGGGTACATCCGGAAATAGTTTTGATACGTAATAGATGCTAGTGTTTGGTTTTCATGTTCGATGTGAACTTGTTCTTTGGCTTCCAGAGCCTGGTGTAGGCCTTCGGAATATCGACGGCCTTCCATCATACGGCCAGTAAACTCGTCAACGATAATGACGTGATTGTCTTTAACAATGTAATCTGTGTCTCGCTCAAATAATTTATGTGCCCGAAGAGCTTGGTTTATATGATGAACCAACGAAATATTGGAAATTTCATAGAGGTTTCCGTCACTCAATAGCCCGGCTTCCTTTAGAAGGTGCTCTGCGGTTTCGTTGCCTATTTCCGTTAGGGTAACAGATTTTGTCTTTTCGTCCTTTTCATAATCTGTTCCCGTAAGCTCCGGTATAATTTCATTAACTTTCTGGTAAAGTTCCGAGGAATCCTCTGCCTGGCCAGAAATGATCAATGGGGTGCGCGCTTCGTCAATTAAAATGGAATCGACTTCGTCGACAATAGCGAAGTTAAATGGACGCTGAACCATTTCCTCGAGAGTAAATTTCATGTTGTCACGAAGGTAATCGAAACCAAATTCACTGTTGGTCCCGTAAGTCACGTCTGCATCATAAGCAGTACGTCGTTCCGCGTCGCTCAATCCAGGGGAGATGCATCCGACTGAGAGCCCCAAAAGACCATAAATTTGCCCCATCCACTCCGCATCGCGTTTAGCAAGATAGTCATTCACTGTGACTATATGGACGCCTTTTTCATGAAGTGAATTGAGATATACTGGCATAGTACTGCAAAGTGTCTTGCCTTCACCTGTCTTCATTTCGGCAATCATACCTCGATGTAGAACCATGCCTCCCATTAATTGCACGTCAAAAGGTCTTTCTCCGAGGGCGCGCTTAGCCGCCTCACGCACTATTGCAAATGCTTCTGGCAATAGGTCATCTAACGTTTCACCATCTGCTAGACGATTCTTTAAAGTGGGGGTAAGAGCTGCAAGCTCTTCAACACTTAGACGTTCAACCTGCGTTTCCAACGCGTTGATTTGGTCTACAACCCTTGAGAGCCCGCGGACGTATCGGTCGTTGGCCGACCCCAATACACGCCGTGCAATGGCATCAAACATTCTGATTCCTCGATAGTCTCTACAAAAATATATTAAGAGATGAGTTTTTCCTTGTCATTCAGAGAGATAGAACCGGAATAACGCTCTGTCAACGATCCCAAGAAGGCATGGTCTGCCTTTTTTACGAAGAACTCTTCCTAGCGAAGATGGTGAGAGAAGGCACAGGTTCAAACAATTAAAGTTCATGTTAAGTATCAGAATATTTCAATAATTTGGATCTTTATAGAGCCAGGTACTGTTTTTCGTTAATAATTCCAGTGGTTGGGACTATAAGATCTTATAAATTTTTATATTGTTATCAAACGAAATACGGAAGTATATACCATATGTTAGGCCCGTTAATAATCCAGAAACAAGAATAACACTTAGATAATCCGTTTGTACGCCGTTTATCTGGACGATGCGTCCTTATCTCACTAAAAGGAAATACAAATATGTCTGTAATTGATGGGCCCGCATGAGCAAAGTTTCTTCTTTGGCGTCTAAAAAATTTCCTGACCTTCCTAAAGTTTCTGGTGTAACGTTGGCGTCTGGGTCAGGTAATATCAAAACAACAAACCAAAGCGACGTTTTGTTGGTCGAACTTGTTCCCGGAAGCGTTGCTGCAGGCGTATTTACCAAATCCAGGACCGCGGGAGCGGCTGTTGACTGGTGTAGAAATATCTTATCTGAAAATGAGGTCAGGGGACTTGTGGTTAATTCCGGCAATGCAAATGCGTTTACGGGTGGCGCTGGTATAGCTGCCGTCAAAGCTATATCTGAAAAGGCGGCAAACCTGATTGGCTGCAAGACGAATCAGGTTTACATTGCGCAAACTGGGGTCATTGGAGAGCCGTTACCAGTTGAACGTATTACAAAAATTCTTCCAAGTTTACATGGCCAAATGGGTTCAAACTGGCATGAAGCTGCAGTAACAATCTGTACCACGGATACCTACCCAAAAGGCGCCACTCGTACTGCGGAAATCAACGGTACAAGTGTTACAATATCGGGAATCGCAAAAGGATCCGGAATGATTTCTCCGGACATGGCAACGATGCTTGCTTTCATTTTTACAGATGCCGCGATTGCAAAATTAGAACTTCAAACGCTTCTGGCGGAATCTGCAGAAGAAACCTTTAACTCCATTACGGTTGATTCAGATACGTCCACTAATGATGCAGTCTTAGCTTTTGCAAGTGGATTGGCAAAAAATGAGCAGAGTTATTCAATAAAATCAAGAGAGTTGCTATCTTTTCGGAATGCTTTTCAAGATGTAATGCTTGACCTTGCACATCAGGTCGTTCGAGATGGGGAAGGGGCTACAAAATTTGTAGAGATCGGGATATCGGGTGCAGAGAGCGATGCGGCGGCAAGGGTTATAGGTCTGGTAATTGCAAATTCACCACTGGTCAAGACTGCTATCGCTGGAGAAGACGCTAATTGGGGACGCATTGTCATGGCTGTTGGGAAGTCGGGCGAGCGTATAGATCGGGACAAATTAGCTCTCACGATTGGTGGTATCCAGATAGCTAAATTTGGCTGCGTCGTGCCTAGTTACGACGAACTACCCGTCCACGCCCATATGAAAGGACAGGAAATCCTAATTGAAGTAGATGTGGGCGTGGGAACAGGTTTAGCCACGGTATGGACTTGCGATCTTACACATGGATATATTTCTATAAATGCCGATTATAGGTCCTGATCCACAATGCCTAGATGTGGAAATACGGCGGAGGCAGGTTTCGCTTCCGTCAGTATTAGTGTCTGCAGTTGCTTTAATTGACGCCGATGGTCGGGTATTAATATCAAAACGTCCCGAAGGCAAAACCATGGCGGGACTTTGGGAATTTCCTGGCGGAAAAGTTGAGAAAAAAGAGACACCTGAAGACGCCCTGATACGAGAACTTAAGGAAGAACTCGGTTTAGATATTGCAGAAAGCTGCCTTGCGGCTCTATCGTTCGCTTCGCACGCTTACACTGATTTTCATCTCTTGATGCCTCTATTTGTTTGTCGCGTCTGGAAGGGGGTTCCTGAGCCAAAGGAGGGGCAAGAGATTAGATGGGTAAGACCCATGCGGCTGGGAGATTATGCCATGCCACCTGCAGATAATAATTTGGTATCTTTGTTGCAGGATTTTCTGTAATCTGATTTTGTTAGTTCATACTAGTAAAGCTGCTACAGCTATTTACTAATAAGGATTTTATCAATTCAGGATACCCGCGTATCTTGGGCTATTTTCTTAGATCAATTTTTAAAGATGATTGTTTTTGTTAACTACCCCGGATACTTGTGGGGAAGGTTACAAGTTAGTTTGTCCCACCTGAATATCTGGTATTCTCATGACGATACTTGTGTGATGGAGAGTTAGGTCAGGGACTTGCCAACACCCGCCAATTCCGCCATTCATAGAATATTTGGAACACCTTAACCGGAATTTTAATGTCAGATTTAGAAAAAGTGACGGCTTGTGCCTTGGTTATTGGAAATGAGGTCCTTTCTGGTCGTACCAAAGACGCTAATCTAAATTGGATAGCAAACCGATGCACTGAAATAGGCATTCTTTTAGCAGAAGCCCGTGTTCTTCCAGATGTCGAAGATGTGATTGTAGATGCTATCAACGAATGTCGGATAAAATACCATTATGTTTTTACAACGGGTGGTATAGGTCCGACCCACGATGATATTACCGCGATCTGCGTTGCCAAAGCATTCAATGTTGCAATAGAACGCCGGAAGGAGGCGGTTGAACTATTAGAGACGTTTATTAAAAAAGAGAATTTAAATGAAGCAAGATTAAAAATGGCTGAAGTTCCCGTCGGAGCACAGTTGATCTACAATCCAGTTAGCAAAGCGCCGGGTTTCCGGATGCAAAATGTCTATGTGATGGCCGGTGTTCCGTCAATCATGAGATCGATGTTTGATGGTTTTGCTGGAAGCTTAATGAGCGGAAAAAAAGTTCTTTCCCAATCTGTTGCCTGTTACCTCCCCGAAGGAGCCGTAGCCAAGGGCCTGGAAGAAATTCAGACTCGCCATCCGAATGTTGATGTTGGAAGTTATCCTTTCATGCGATCGGGTAAATTTGGTTGCACTCTTGTTTCCCGAGGAGTTGACGGGAACGAATTGGAACAAGTCGTCAATGAAATTAAATCGATGATTATTGAACTTGGCGGTGAACCAATAGATCAGGATTTGGTTACCCCAGAAGACGAAAAAAGTCCGGACGATTACTAGCCTTGGGTATATTGGTGATTGCCGAAGGATGGGCAAATTATAAAAATTCTAAACATACACAAATTTTGCGGACGTGGTGGAATTGGTATACACGACAGACTTAAAATCTGTTGACCGTAAGGTCATGCGGGTTCAAGTCCCGCCGTCCGCACCACCTCTCTACTGTACAGTTTGCTTTAGTTTTCAGAGGATGATTTTTAACGCTCCTCGTCCCCGAGATCCGATGTTTCCGAATATTTGAGTTTGATGGTGAGCCTGTTAGGTTTGGGCAGAATTTGGATCTTCGTGAAGATGAAAGGGATTGGTAAATAAATCGTAATATTTAACTGCTGATCTAATATTAAATGGTGCACAAGTAATTTTTACTATTCGGTAAGTTTCAATCACCATACTTATAATATAGTTGAGTTGTTCATTTGAGGCCGTGGGAAGGTTGACCAGCAATCCCCAAGTAGGCTGTATGAACTCAGGATTGAGACATCAAATAATGAAGGGGGAGTTTGGAGATGATTTGCCCAGATTGTGAGAATGGAATAGTGTTTCACCCAATGGCTCACGTTAGAGCCAGTAAGGACTTTGGTAAGCAGACAACATGCCCACAATGCAACGGTTCGGGTTTAGTAGTAGAAAATAGCCGCGACGGACCCTTGCTTGTTGGAGATCAAGCTAGTGATATGCAAGATGGTAAATTAGTTACTAATTGAGGAAATGCTTGTCCAAAGAACAGCCATAGCCCGCCGGTGACATCAAGGTACTTATTTCCATCGACGTCCCAAATGTATTCTCCGTTACCTTTAGTGATAATTAGAGGTGGGTCCTCTGCCGACCTCTTGGGATCTGTCATTGGGTGCTAGTAATGCTTGGCGTTATTTTCTCTTAAGAAGTTTGATGCGCTTGTTTCATTCATTTAGATGCCCTTGTTTGTCGTTGGCAATAGAAGAATAGTGAATATTCTATTATTCGCCAAGTTGAAGTATTGGGAGTAAGAGACAATTGGTCTTATTTGATTATGCTTCAAAATCCGGAATGCAATTGTACCTTTGCCACTATCTCTGGGATTTAGTTCGGCGAACCAGCCTTTTGGAAATCAAATTCATATGAATTAATTCGGCGGAGAAACACTATGAAATTTGGTATTTTTGATCATATGGATTTAGGCGGGTTTGAAAACCTTTCTGCATTTTATGAAGATCGTCTTAAGCTCGCTGAGCTCTATGATGAGATTGGTATTCACGCCTATCACTTAGCAGAACATCATGCCACCCCCCTAGGGATGGCACCTTCACCGAATGTATTTCTCTCTGCCATGGCTCAGAGGACGAAGCGCTTGAGGTTTGGTCCCCTAGTATATTGCCTCCCACTTTATCATCCCATCCGTCTCTTGGAAGAAATTTGTATGCTGGATCAAATGAGTAACGGTCGATTAGAAATGGGTATAGGGCGAGGAATTTCGCCAATAGAATTAGATTATTACGGCATTAATTACGAAGATGGTCCCGCCATATACCGGGAAATCTTTGATCTCATTACACAGGGGCTACAAAACAAAAACCTGACGTATAAGGGTGAACTCTACGAAGTAAAAAATATGCCTCTTCCTTTGTCGGCGATGCAGAAACCTCACCCCCCTTTGTGGTATGGAATTGCCAATCCGGTCTCTATAGATTGGCCAGCTAAAAATGGGCTTAACGTCATTACCAATCAAACTGTTGGAAACACAAAGGAAATTGTATCAAATTATAAAAAGGTTTGAGTCAATGCGGGGCGGGCATCCGCCGATGTGCCGCATCTGGGTATGACCCGATATATAGTAATAGCAGCATCGAAGGACACGGCTTTAAGTTTGGGAAGGCGCGCATATCCAATTTGGAGAAAAAATTTTATGGCTTTGTGGGATATGCATAACAAGGAACCCATAGGGGTCAAATATCCGGATACATTTGACGACCTTCTGGAAACTGGACAAGGCATAGCGGGGGCCCCCAATGAGGTCCTTGATGAAGTGGCACGTCAATGTGAGGAAAGTGATATCAACTATTTTGTGAGTCGATTTGCTTTTGGTAATTTGACTTTTGAGGAATCCCGACAATCTATCGAGCTTTTCGGAGAGCGTGTTATGCCCGAGTTGTCTGGATTAGGGTAGATTAACTATATAACGGAACTGGATAGGTTCCAAAATGTTCAGTAATTGTCTGATCCATCCAATGTGCCATCTCCAAAGTTTTCCGGTCTTCATCCTGTGGGCCTACGACTTGTAGTCCGACAGGAAGGTTATTGGGCCCCGTAAAGGCCGGTAGGTTGACGCAGGGGACGTACATTAGTGTCCACAAATTGTTAAAATTGTTGACGGGCATACCTTTAAGATTCGTGGGAGCTTCTCCAAGGGCTCCTGGTGTGATAAGTACGTCCACACTTTCGAATATGACACTTAAGATGGACCTAGCACCCTCTGCTTCTTCTAGGGCCTCCGTGTAGGTTTGGTCGGTATACTGTTCGGCGTGTTTTACCACGCCCTGCAACCACGGACTAAACTCGTGGAGATGATGCTTAATCTCCTCCTCATGGGCGATGAACAATTCCCACAATCGGATATCATCAAATGCCTTTTCCATAACTTTTGTGAAGGGAGCGGGTAGGTCAATCTCTGTTATACTGACTCCAACATCGGTCAGGACCGTGTGACAAATATCAATCATTTTAACTGTTTCCAGACTTGCCGCGTGCCATTGATCAGTTTTACAGATACCGATGCGGGGCTTAATTTTATTCTCAGAACCTAAAGTCTTAAATTTAGAGCCGGTTAACACGCATCTCATTAATTCGAGATCGTCTATCGATCTCGCAAAATGGCCTAGTGTATCAATAGACGGTTTAAGATGCTTAATTCCGCTACCATCAAGATGGTTAAAACTTCCCTTATATCCGTATACTCCGCACAGTGCGGCGGGTCTAATCACGGAACCACCAGTCTGGGTGCCGTTGGCTAGTGGGACCATATAATCGGCGACACTTGCCGCCGAGCCCATCGATGATACTCCTGGTGAACGGTTTGTGTCATGAGGATTTAAAGTAGGTCCAGGGTAGGGACCGGCAAATTCAGAAGTGACGGTCTTTCCTAATATCACTGCACCAGCTCCCCTGAGGGTAGCAACCGTCAACGTGTCCTTTTTAGGACGGAAACCTGGATAAATTATTGTTCCATATTCCGTCGGCATATCGACCGTATCCAAATTATCTTTGATACCTATGGGCACGCCGTGAAGCATGCCTTTATGGGGTGTTTTGTCCAGAGTTCTGGCCTGTTCCAATACATATGCGGGATCAATATACTTCCAGGCACCAATATCCGGATCACGAACTTTGATTCTCTCTAGACAATCACTAACTATTGCTTCGGATGTTGTTTCTCCGGATGCTATCTTGGTTGCCATTTCAACAGCATTGAATTTATTAAAACCCAAAGGGCCTTTGTTCGTTAAATCAACCATTTTTATTACAATTCAAAAATGAAGAAGTCTGGCAGCTTAGTTTACGGTAATATAAATCTTCGTTCGGTTGAATGGATATTGTGAGGTATCTGTTAGAAAATATTTTCATACCGGTGTTAACAGTCTGCCAAGATCAGGTGAAATTATATTCCAATTAAAGCTACAAAGAAACTGAGATTAATATTTGGTGCTGGGGATATCGACTAAATGGAAAGCGCTGAAAACCGATGGTTCGTGAACGGATGGCGCTCGGCATACTAATTCCGGCGTCAACTCTCTCAACTCCGTGACCCCTAAATTTGCCATGGCATTTATGATTTCTTCTTCCAGTAGCTCAAGCACTCTAACTATTCCGTCTTTGCCACCAGCGGCGAGACCGTAACCACAGAGCCTTCCAATGCCGACAGCATCTGCGCCCAGGCACATTGCCTTTAAAATATCCGTTCCTCTACAAATGGCCCCATCAACAAAAACTTTCGCTTTACCATTCGCAGTTGCGATAATTTCCGGTAATACATCGAGTGTACCTCTGCCAAAATCTAGTTGTCGACCACCATGGTTAGATACATAAATCACGTCTATCTCGTGTTCAACTGCTATGCGGGCATCTTCCTCTGTGGCTATTCCCTTCAGAATTAATGGTATCGTTGATTTAGATTTGATCTTATCCACCAGGCTCCAATCCAAACCTGATTGATGATCCAATCCAGTGACATCAATGCGGGCTGATGGGATATAACCCCGCAATTTATCCCGTTCCCTCCGACCATACATCGCTGAATCAACCGTCAGACAGAACGCCTTATAACCGAGGTCTGTAGCCTCGGCTAACTGCTCCATCACCCAGTTTTCATCTCCCCTAACGTAAAGTTGAAAAATAAGGTCCCCACCGCCATCATGCATAGTGGTTTTCATGCCTGGATGGCAGGAGGAACTTATGAAGGCGACTATACCAAATTCCTTCGCAGCTAAAGCCGTTGCAACAGCGCCGGATTTATCTAAATTCTTGATAGAACCCATAGGGGCAAGAAAGAGGGGAAGTCGCATCGCGATTCCAAGGACTTCATGCGACGTATCTATAGTGCTGACATTTCTCAATATACGTGGCCGGAATGCCAATTCATCGAGAGCTCTTCTATTACGCCGGAGGGTGGTCTCTGTTTCCGAACCCCCTATCAGATAATCCCAGGCAGAGGGATCGGCAACCTTAGAGGCTAGGCGAACAATTTCTCCCAGGGTGAGCATAGTACTCAGAGAGTTGGACAACTAGCACCCTTCCATCAGTAATAATTGCCTGAAGTATGGGGTAGTATCTTATCGGAAGTTGGCAATTAGAAAAGGCGGAAGATCGCTTGCTCACTTTGCGTGGCTACACTTAAACCAATGGTAGCCAATTGCTGGCGAGTTTGCAGAGTAAGGAGATTGGCCGATTCCACATTTAGATCGGCATTGACTAATTTACCCGCTCCCTCATCAAGAGCACCAATCAGGTTTGTGACAAAGTCGAGACGTAGTGAGATAAAGGAGGCTCTGGTTCCCAAGGTGTTGGCTGTCGACCTGAGAGTACTCAATGCACTATCTAAGTCGTTTATAGCTCCATTAATATTTGCGTCGGTAGCCCAGTCGCTGGCGGCGGCAATGATGGAAAGACCTGAAGCATCAGACACAACCCCGGAAACGGTCATGTTCGAGGCTCCGTCTTCACTAAAACTAACTGATAGGTTCTGTGCCCCGGATTTGATAAGGTTTGTACCTGCGAAGGATGTGTCATTAGCTAGGTTATCAATTTGCAAACGGAGGTCGTTAAATTGAACAGCAGCTCTCGAGCGATTGCTCGTATCGGCATCGGCTTGGGCACTGAAGGCTAGGCCTCTCAGTTGTTCGACGATATCTTGGATAGAACTTATACCGGCTATAGCCGTTTCGACGGTACTCACCGCTGCCCCAATCCCGTCTTTTACAATCAATAATTGACTGGATCGAGCGGTCAAAGCTTGAGCTTGGAAAAATGCGGCCGTATCCGCGGCGGCAGTAGGAACTCTCAATCCAGTAGAAAGCCTTCTCTGGGAGAGTTTTATTGCTTCTGTAGTTCTTTCAAGCGCCAGCAAATTAGCTGAGACCTGAGGCGACAAATTAACCCTAGCGACCATATCGGTTTCTCCGTTGGTCCTAATATCAAAACCAGGCGAGCCTTTTCTGGGCAACACCCCTCAGACAGTCAATAACCTATTCTAAGCATAACTGCTAAGCTAAGTCATTAACACTATATTAATATTAAAAATATAGCAATAGCAATGATTTAGATGATTTGGTTCTAGGTACTTGTCGCTAATTCAAGCGCAAAATCACTTAAAAGTATTAATGGGGTTTTTAATTAACATATGATATCGGAGAAATTTTCTTTAGTGGAGGACCCTATTGGCACATATTAAAAAATGACATAAAGGTTCTTAATTTAGAGATTAACTTGATAAGGCTATTTAGTTCAGTAAGCTAAAAAAGCTCTTAAGTAGCCAATCGACCGGAATTGTAATCCTCTACAGCTTGCATCAACTCTGTTTCTGTATTCATGACAAATGGCCCCATTCGGGCAACCGGCTCGTTAATGGGCTCTCCCTCACAGAACAAGAGGCTAGCGCCTCCGGTTCCAGCGAATAATTCAACTTTGCCAACTCCTTGGAATAGAACGATTGCAGGAGCAGGAACAATTTTGGTTTTCTCCAGGCTATCGCAAACCTTAATTGAACCCTCGTAGACGCAAATAAAGAACTGCATCTCCGTACCGGGGGTTATGGACCAAGGGATATTGTTGCCCAAAACCACGTCAAGCAGGCGAGCTTTAATTTTAGGAATTGCTGGTCCCGTTTTCTTGCCGTATTTCCCAGCAATTACTCGAGCATGTCCACCCTTGAATTCTGTGCTAGGAATGTCCTGTGCTGGAATGTCTTGATAGTTTGGTGCAGTCATCTTGAGGTGGGAAGGTAGGTTAACCCATAGCTGAAAACCGCTAAGACGCCCTTCGATCATTTCAGGAATTTCAGAATGGATTATTCCCCTTCCTGCAGTCATCCACTGGACATCACCTGGGCCAAGAACCCCCTCATTTCCCACTGAATCCTTATGGCGCATGAGACCATCCTGCACTAATGTCACCGTTTCAAAGCCTCTGTGAGGGTGGTCCGGAAAACCAGCTATATAGGAGTTTGGGTCATCGGAATCCATACGATCCAGCATAAGAAAGGGGTCTACCATATCTAACTCTGGTGTTCCGATCATCCGGGTTAACTTGACGCCAGCGCCATCTGTGGCGGGCACGCCTGATACAAAATGTGTCATTACGCAACTTTTATTTAACTCGTTCATTTCTCTTATTCCTAAAGCCCATATTCAAGCCAATGATCGATTACGGGTTTAATTTGTTCGTGTGGTTGGTACCCCGCCGAAATTAATGCCAGCTTTTGATCGTCGCCATATTCTTCCTTGGCGACTAAAGTGGGGAAACCAGTTATGCCCATTTTCTGGGAATACCTAAAATCCTCTAGAGTGGTATGTTTAAGCAAGTCCGATTCGAAAATCTTGGTGAATTCTCTTATATCCAAATCAATCTCTTTGGCGAGCCTGCATAAAGTATCAGTATCAGTAGTATCCTGATTTTCTACATAAAAACTTCGACTTATTGATTCGTAGTAATTAAGAGCTTTAGTTTTGTCCATACTGCGGACCGAGACGACCGCCCGGCATGCTGGTTCAGTATCAAGTACGAAGTTAGCTCGATCAAAGAAGGAATAATTAAAATCAGCCCCTGTCGCGCGGTTAACGTCCTCCCAATGGTGCCTAATTGTTGCTTTATATTGTTCATTCATAGGATCCTTGTCGTAGGCATGGAGTCCGCCTGTAGTGATCATTAGTGGCGCCTTATCGCTATACTCCTTATAGATTTTGTCGATCGTGGGGGCGAACCCCCAACACCAAGAACACATGGGATCACCAAAATACATGAGTTCTTTTGACATGCTTTGTTGATTTTTCTCTTTTAATTTAAGATTGGGTTTTAACGGAAAATGGCTCATCAATTTTCCGTTTGGCTCCTTTTAATTCCCGCCAACTCTTCAAGCATTTCAACATATGCAAAGTAATCCAATTCACCACGACCAGTTCCAATCATCGCGCTCCAGTGCTGTCGCACGGTCGAAGTTATTGGCATGGGGATGTTTTTAAGATTTGCCGTATCGAGAACTAAATCAAAGTCCTTAGCCATCTGCCGTGCAGTAAAGGCAGGCGTGAAATCCCGTTTTTTGAGCGTTTCTTTTTTATAATTAAGGATGGGGGATCCAACAGCACTGCTTGAAATCACGTCGATCATCGTATTCCAATCTAGACCTCCCGCCTCACCAAACGCCAAGGCCTCGCCCATCATAGACGAAGAAATTCCAACCATCGCATTAATACATAATTTTAAAAACCGAGCTTGCTCGTCTTCGCCAATATAAAATATTTTACTACCTAAGGTCTCCAATAAAGGTAAGCAATCTTCGTAAGTGGTCTTTAGACCAGAACATAAAATAACCAGTGACCCCGCCTCTGCCTGCATGACCGTGCCGTTAACGGGTGCCCTTAGGTAATTGACATGTTTTTCTGTTGCCGCCTCAGCAACTTTAGCCGACATGGCAGGTGATATTGTACTCATATCGATGAGGCTCGCCCTTTCTTGGGTATTGGCAATAATTCCGTCGTCGGAAAGCGCTATTTCTTCAATGGCTTTGTCATCGGAAATCATGGTGAATATCACATCGGAGGAGGATGCTAATTCTTTTATGGAGCTAATCGCTATCCCACCCAAATTCACGTGCGCTTTTGTTTTTTCGGTTGTACGATTAAAGACAGATACTTTCTTGCCGGTTTTGATCAAATTGATGGCCATTGGGTGGCCCATTTTTCCAAGGCCTATCCAACCTATATTTTGCAAGGATTGCTGAACTTCTGACATACTGTAGTTCCTACAATTTTCCAAAGACGGATATTAAATTAAGAGATATCGGTTTCTAGTAAAAGTTGCCGAAAATACTGGCTTCAGAGCATGGAGATAATTCCGTTTATATCTACGCTGCTAGACCCGTTAACTGCAGGCCACAACCATCAAAAGCTACCTTAACTAATGCTTTCTCTTCGTCCGTGAGGTTTAACATAGGTCGCCTGACCGGACCACCTGATTGACCTAAAAGATCCTGCCAATATTTACCATGGGCAGGTGGTTTGTCTCCCGGTTTGGTTTTCCGAATTGCCTCACGTACTGGATTCAAGCTATCTCTTACTTCTTTTGCTTTTTTGATCTCTCCGGCAAATGCAAGATCCGTATATTCTCTCATGCGTTTGTCGACGGAAGTTTGTAGCAAATATGGTGGTGATGAACACAGATACAGTCTCCAACCCAAATCAACAATATTATCGAACCACTCTTCCTCCGACGCCGTACTGACGATCAACCTATCTTCCGCCAACCTTGTTAGTTCTATATACATCTCACGGGGTACACTGTATTTGATAGCAACTATATTTGGAAGATTTGCAATACGGTTACATAGTTCTGGGCTCATGAGATATCCACTATCTGGATGGCTCCACATTGCAATGCCAATATCTACATTGTCTGAAATATACTTGTAGTATTCATAAAGCAATTCATCCTGGTTAGAGGTAAAATGGAGAATAGGCGCATGAACTACGATGTAATCGGCGCCAAGATTTTGCGCATACCCAGCTAATTCTATAACCACATCCATGTTCTGATCAGAACAGGAGAGAATGGTTCCGGCGTTTCGAGAGTTTGGACGGTTGTTTACTTCTTCTACAGCAATTCTCATACATTGCTTACGCTCTAAAAGGTTCATCGAAAAAAATTCACCTTGTTTACCTGCAATAAATAATCCATCGATTTCTAAGTTATCGATCCAATGACGAATATTCTGGCGAAATCCAATTTCATCTAGTTTTAGAGAGGGTGTAAATGGCGTAAGGGCAGCTGCCCAAATACCTTTCATATTCAGTCGGGCAAATTCCTTTGCTTCAGTCTTCTTATAATTCATAGCATCTACAGATTGTTTGTAGGGTCAAGAATGCTTACTTTGCATGATTTCATATCATGAATTATTTCTTTAAACTGGCCTCGTGAATTTAACCATAAACCAGAGAGTATTCTTGAACAATGAATAACGATATAAAAGATTGTCTACCACCCGATCGTCACCCCCGTAAGCCGAACATTATTTTGCCTCAGGGATCAATTGATACCCATGTACATGTTTTTGAGAGCAAATATAAGTTATCTCCGGTCCGTGGCTATACACCGCCCGATGCAACCTTAGCCGATTTGAAACATCTCCACGACACTCTCGGATTAGACCGCGTAGTATTTACTCAGCCGTCAATATATGGAACGGATAATTCAGCAATACTTGATGGAATAAACAATTTAAATGGAGCAACATCGAACCGGGCCCGTGGCGTAGTTGCTGTTTCTTTGGACGTTACTGACGAGGAACTTGCAGATTTTGATGCTCAGGGGATCCGCGGTATACGCCTCAATACGGATAATAAAGGGGGTATGCCAATTGGACTTGATCAAATTGCCCAAATTGCTGAAAGAATAGATGACCTTAATTGGCACTTAGAGTTTCTTTTTCCAGGTCAGGATATCCTCGACTTAATGCCGATCTTTACCTCTCTCAAGGTCCCAATGTCTATCGGCCATTTTGCGTACCAACCAGCTACAGCTGGAGTAGAAGCACCAGGTTTTCAATCTCTACTGGAGCTCATGCGTCAGGGAAATACATGGATAAAAATTTCGGGTGCTAATCGAGTTAGCCAAACTGATTTGCCTCCGTACGATGATGTCAAACCTATGGCTCAGGCCTTAATTGAAGTGACGCCAGATAGGATAATGTGGGGCACTGATTGGCCACATCCCAACAAGTATGAAGTCAATCCAAACGACGGTGATTTGGTCAATGCATTTGGAGAATGGGTGATAGATGAGAGTCTCCGCAGAAAAATTATGGTGGATACACCTGCCTCTTTTTACCGCTTCTAGTATCCAAAATTAATTATTTAATTTGATGATATTTTTATTGGCTAATCATTTCTGCGACAGCCTGGAATAAAGAGCAATTTGGATCAGACATTTGTCTGGACATAGCGAAGTGATGTGCCCCATTAACGATAATTTCCGTCGCCGGAAAGCCACCGCCCTTCCACGCCTCGTAATATACGCGTGATTGGCGGCGAAATTCGTTTGGTTCAGGTGCACCATATGAAATTACTAAAGGACACCCCGTCGGCGGCAAGTGAAACAATGGACTAAATTGTTGGGCAGTCTCAATATCCATGCCAAGTTCATTATTATATCCATATTCCGCGTGAACGAGAGCCTTAAGATCATATACTCCACTTACGGCACATGCACCTTTAACGATGTCTGGAGGTACGCCATAATTTTTATGCCAATCTGGCATGAGTATACAGCCGGTTAGATGTCCTCCAGCGGAGTTACCGGAAACATACAATCTTGATGGATCTCCACCGTAATTAGAACCATTAAGATTGTCCGTCGTCATGCAATTGGAACAAAGAGTGGGCTGATCTAAAGGAGTATCAGGTTCATCTTGTTGATTATATTAAGCGGCGTACTTGCAGTATTGCAAGCGCCGGGCTTCCATTGTTTTCAATTT
>Ga0209501_10000347_pt1 | contig 57411 bp, 88 predicted proteins | sample ArcticOcean_MG_C_4_FD_187434 | JGI IMG/M metagenome (GOLD analysis project Ga0209501, IMG submission 187434) | Marine microbial communities from western Arctic Ocean - ArcticOcean_MG_CB4_134 (SPAdes) (version 2) | ecosystem: Environmental > Aquatic > Marine > Oceanic | place: Arctic Ocean...
ATTACGATGTCTTTCTTTCTCTTGCTCAAGATGCTCTATAGTATCTGAAAAGATATTCCTGCTCTTAGTTTCTGTTTCTTCCCCGCCAATAGTAGTGACCATTACTCTTCCTCTCTTGTTTTTATTATTGTACTGTCCCTATTGCTAGAGACAGTACAATTCCTAGACTAACTTAGAATGGGATATCTGTAACAGATAATGGATGTGCTTCTTTCTTCATCGCTGTGTATGCTTCCAGTGTTAGGTTAGCTGCAATGATACCTTGACCTATATCATACTTTAGATTAGCTGCAAGCTTACGCTGGGTTAAAGCACCTAGAGAGTTGCACCTATAGCAAGGCATATCTATACCTTCTGCGTTCTTAGTAAATTGATATCCCTCTACTGGGTCAACTATAGCATACATATATTTCTGAAGCTCAGGATTGTAAGCACATTTCTTATGGATTTCATCCCACCATGCTGCATCACATCCTGTAACTGCCATCGCATTATCTAAGGAAGTACTAGGAGCAACAGTAGGTACGATAGTTGGAACTATTGCTGGAGCTGGAGCTGGTACTAAAATGGGTTTTCCAGTTTCTGGATGCTGTGCTGGAGTTGTAGAAGCTGCTGGAATAGGAGTTGCCGGTGCAACTGCTGCTAGCTCTGCTAATGTTAGGTCAGCATACTCAGGATGTTCTGCTAATAGGTCTTTAATTATTTTGCTGTTCATGGGATACCACTCCTGTAAAGGTTGTAAATTTAATCCACCGTAAAAAATATTATCGGTGGTCGCTAGACCTCCACCGATAATATTATTAGAAGAAGAATAAGCTGGAAGAAACCAGTTTTCTAATTCATCTTGAGCCTCTAGTCCTCTTACCTTACTCGCTATTCTTATTCTATTCTGTTTATGGTATGCTCCACTGCATTTAGTATCACAGAATAGCTTACCTGACCTACTATTCTCATGTCTCCTTTTATTATCTGCTGGAGTCAAGAAGAATTCTTTATAACAATAGCCACATTTATTAGCTATCCTCATGTGTTCTGTTCCTCTAATTCCTAAGGATAGATATAATCTATCCTTAGGAACTTAATCTTTACATTTTGCTAGGTAGAATACTCTTGAGTACCTTTGCAATCTCTCCATTACTTAGAGTTGCAGAGTTTAAACTGATACTTATTGTACCTATGTTAGAAGTAACTACCATTGTCTCCATCTTCCAGTCCTTAATTGCAGAAGACATAGGACTCTTAATAGTATTAGTAGTAACATACTCTTGATGTGATACTGGGGCTTCCATATTCTTAGGCGGAGTAAAAGCTTCTCGTTTCATAGAAGGTCTAACAGCACTAACAGGTTCAAGTTCCTGAATTGCTTCCCCTACTGCACTTGCGTCACTCATCCAATCTACTGTATTTACTACAGTCTCTTCAGGTTTCTTCTGCCAAGAAAAAGTACCAGCTGCTCTCTTTTTCATGTATGCCCTTCTAGCAGTAATTAATGAAGACAGATGAACAGTTTTTATTTGGTCAGCTAGGTCAGGATATTTTGCTACTACCATTGTAGTAATATCTTTGTTGAGCATCCGTCCAGTACCTTGCTCTTCTCCAATAACTCCTTCTATATACATGTACTGTTCTTTAGATAGCCACTTGTTCTGTAATTTTCTAGCCATGTGATTATACTTCCTTCTCTCTAGTATAGTTTCTTTGTTCGTACCCAGGTCAGAATTCTTTTCATTATTCACCACAACCAAGATATAATAGCGGGGGGTTCACAAGAGAACCCCCTGATATTATATAGGCGTAAGTCAAACCATCGTATCACTAAGAGCTTTATTCTTTCTATCAAAGATATTGTTTCTAATTTGTTTCTCTTCTGTAATATATCCTAGCCCATCACAACGATGGCAGGAACCGTAAGAACCATCTGCTATAATATACTTACCATTAATACACCTAGGACATTGACTATCATAGTCGAGGGGTTTAATAGTAATTCCTCCTTCAGTATCTTTACTCCAATCATACTGTGTAAAGCGAACTCCATATAAAAGACCATCACTTCCGTATACTTCATCAATATCATAGTCTATCATCTGTAAGTTATTAGTTATCCATGCTGCTAGTTTCATGTTGTTATCCTTTCTTTCTTAGCTGAGATTATATTGCTCCAAACTTCCCTCAGTATATTCATAGATATATGATGGCAGTTTATATGAGTATATAATATAGAAAATACTTCCTCCCTCTCAGAGTTATACTTATGTAGTACATAGAAATCTCTGTCAACTATCTCTTCTAAACATAGGTCACAATGCATTAGTAATCTTTCTCTTTCTATCTTTATTAGTCTTCTGGTTTTTTTGATGGTGAGTATTATGACCACCTAATCCTTTATCCCAACAGGACATACATGTACCATTAGCAAGTATCATTTCTTCAGAAGAATGTTTCCTATAGTATTTACTTTTTCTATTATACCATACGTTACATACTCCAAAGCTTTCTTCTGGTAATTGAATTGGTTCTATATATACACGTTTATCAAGAACCTTAGTGTATTCTCTCGTTTCCTGTACTATACCTATCCCCATAAAATTATTCACTACTCTCTCCCCATATGCTAGGTCTAGGAAAGCCTACTAGAACGCCTGCTTCTGTTCTTTGATCATTCTTTGATACTGTTACTTCATACATAATCTTATCATCTTTAGCTAAGACTAGGACTGGAAATCCTTGGACTATTTTGTAATCAACAATAGTATAGTCTAGGAACTGCCGATAGTAAACCTGTTTCTCTTCTGTAGTCATACTCTCTCCTTCTCTTTATTACTATTTCTCCCCCCAGAAAAATAATATCTTTGGTCACAAAGAACCAAAGATATTATTTTAACAATCTACAACATGTTCACTATTAGATAGGTCAAGGTTTAGTTTTAATTTATATTCTACTGGCATCTTCTTTAAAACTAGTCTACACTGTATACATAGTTGTCTAGTAAAGTATTTCCTAGCCTTAGGATGTACAGCGAAACTTGTCTTACATATAGCACAGAGTTTTCTATTCCACATACTTATTTATTACCATAGACTGCTCTCGTTACCATCTGAGCTAAGTCTAATCCTTCATCAGTATAACCCAGTGTAGTTCCTCTCATTGGAATAGCATTCCTAATGAGTGGCCTAGCACCTAGTATAAATGAATCTTCTTCTACATTATAATGTAGTTCCAAAGCATGACAGAAGTCAGCAAAAGAATTTGTTAATTCATTAGGTAATTTCCTAGGTCTAGAATCATGTATGTCGCTAGGCTTAGAGGTAGATTCCAAGTCTATATATATGTCTGCTAATGCTTTATAAACGTGAGCAAATTTATGTTCCATTGAACTCCTTATACATATACTTCAGCTTCAGGTTAGTATAGATAAGATGTGCTTCTTGTTCCGAAGAACCATTACATAATGGACATGGGTATTCTGCCCCTTTCCAATCCTTTCCTACATACTCTTCATCATGTTCACCATCTAGATGTTCACATACAGGACAGTCTTCACCTTCATCAAACCCATGTCTGCAACAATAATCCTGTCCATACCCATCTCTTTCATCATCGTAGTCACCTCTGTATACTCTTTCCTTTATACAGTCGTTACAGTCTCCTTCATTCTCACAGAAGCCATCTTCTATCGTGCAATTGATACCTGTCTTATGACAGGACGGACAAGTATGACCGTTCTCATAATCGTGCATTAGTATACATATTGAGGGGGTCATTCTTTGTTGTCATCCTAGAATACAACCTCATTCTCCTAACTAAGCTTAGTCCCTCATGTTCAGGCTGTCGTTCCACCATTCGTATTAGCATATCTTGTACTGTCCTAGGATTATCTTCTATCCAGTGCAGTATCTCATCTCTTTTATCTGGTTGCATCTTAATACTCACCTTCATCTTCTAGTACGAATATGCAATTGTCTAGGCATCGACCACAAAATCCTGATGGGCCACCGTATTTTACGGTGGACATATCCAACTCGATTGCTGGATATGCACCACAGCACTCTGATACATACATGTCTTCTTCCATTTTATTCTCCAATAATCGTATGACTTCTTCTAGCCTAGAATCAGGCATATCATTTTGATGTTCTCCACATCTAGTACATGTGGTTTGATACTTCGGATGTATATACTCCTTTCTACATTCACAGTCCCAGTAGTCCTCTATAGTTACAAGCATAACCCCACACAAAAATATAATATCGTGGTTCACAAAGAAGCCACGATATTATATTTAGATTCTCAACATTCCTTTTCAGTAAGTTTTAATTATCCTCTATATCAACACCCCTTGTATGCATCCTCCCTTAGTCTAAGTAATCAGTATTAATAGAATCAGATAGCTTTCTATCAAGGTCAGTAGTGATACTATTCTTTGTTAGGATTTCTTGTAGTGTAGGATTCCGTTGGTCTATCTGTTCCTGATACTTATTAATTTCTTTATCGTCAGCAGTTCCAAAAGGATTTAGTAACGGGTCATTGCTTCTTAGGTCTATTGCTTTTTCACTAGGCATTTGATTTCTCCTCATCTATATTAAAAGATTCATAATATTCTCGTTCTTCATCGCAACTTATACACCCATCTATTCCAGTAGAGTGATGTACTCTACAATAGATAACTCGTTCCCCATAAGTATCTTCATATTCTTCTTTAGTCATACTTAAATAGTCTTCCATAGCTATCGTATCCCCTGCCTTCCATCTTGTTTTTAATGCACCACCAACACCATCCACTATGTATTCTTTGATTAGGTATTCCTACATTCTTTCTCCCACATATGATACAATCCATTATATTATATTACCTCTACTGAACTAAGATATTGTTCAACAGCTTTAATTAATTTATCTTTGCGTCTTATCTTAAAGCCATAGCCTTGTAGTATTCTCTTTGGGCTTGGAGGATTCCCTTTACCATTACGGTAATAGCTATAATTAACTTCTTCCTTTAAGTACTGAAGACACTGTACTAGTGAAGTATAAGTAATTCTAGTAACAACATCATTCATTAACTATCTCACCAGTGTTATTATACTGGTCAATCATTGTACCCATCTTAATTATCTCATTCATACTAGTATGCTTAACAGATTCATCTGAACCATACAATAAGTTCTGAGTAAATATTCTAGCAGCAGCTTCCCACGTAGGAACTAGCCTAACGTATTTCTTTTCTTTGTCTGCCATTATATAGTTTCCTTTTTAAACATCATCTTCCTTAAGGATTCAATAGCAAGATGTATATGTCCGTTGTAGATTGACGAAAAGGGAGCTGAATTTTCTAGTTGTTCTTTGATAGTAACTCTTAATTCCCCATTCAACTTTCGCTGTTCCTCTGAAGCAGCTCTTAATAATCTATTTTCAATTACTAATCTATGTACCTGTTTGCTAAGTATATCTATATCATCGTTTAGCATTGTAACCTCTTGCGTATAGCCTCAAGGACAACCTCTAAGGCTTTCCTATTATTCTTGTATGCTTTTTGATACCACTTCTTATTTCTTTTTTGTTCCCTCCTCTCTCCCTTAGTTGCCATCAGTCTCTAGATTCCACATCTTATCAAACTTTTCTGTTGTAAGCATTCTATCTCTACTTACTAGTGCTCCTAAAGCAGTAGCAGTTTGAAGAAGTGTCCTAAAATCTCTGAGTTCATCGTCTCTAGACGTTGTAGACTTTATACTGTATCCTATATATAATAAATATAAAGCTGCATCTACACCTTCTGAAGATAATGTATTTGTAACATGCTTAAAGCTGTCTTCATTATTTGGTGTGTTTAGCAACTGAGAAAGTAATGCTTGTCCTGCATTATATCTATCTCGACTCATATCGGGAATCGGGGATTCATTATCATCCATCATAACTAAGCTCCTTATAATTAGGGGAAGGTATTAAATACCTCCCCCCTATTATACCATAACTAGAAATTATTTCTTAACGTAGGCGGTAAAGCCTAGGGTAAGAACCTTTCCACTAGGTAGGGTCATGATAGGGATGTTACCCCCTGTAGTAGCAACAACGTCAGTTTTACCTGATGATTTAGAAGGACGGGACTCAGCTACTTTGTTCCCATCAGTATCAAACAACCCAGTCCTTACTGAAATAGTCATCTGTCCATCAGGACTCACATCAACTACCACGTTGTCAAACTTTGCTGACCAGATATCAATTCCCTGACTATTAATAGGTTCCACCATAATATAAAACTCCTTACTATATAGTATGTATACATTAAACCCAACCATATATTTAGGGGGGGTTCACAACGAATCCCCCCCTAAATATAGAGCACGTAAACCAAGCCATTCTAAATTAGAACTACTCTATAGAAACCACAAAGGACTTTGGTTACTAACGGTATTACTAAAGTTACTACTCGGTATACTCTTCAATTCACCAGGAAAATAGAAAGAACGTTTAGAAGCATAGGTAACTTCATCATCGCATACTATCATCTGTGGGGAGAGAGTATTAAACCATCCAAATTCTATTTCAGTATTACATTCTACACAAGTTTCTAAACGAGAATACTTATGGTACTCTAGTTCAAACTGCTTCCATAGACTTCCATTAGAATCTACACCAGAAATACTTTTTCTTCCATGAATATCCTTAAGGTTGTACATCCCATTCCTCCGCTATTGGTTGAGTACATGATGAGCATCCCTTTGCTGGTCTACTCACCACCATTTTATTTCCAGGCTTCTTATTTCGCTTAGGAATATAGACTGACTGCATAGATGCTACTCTGTCTGGTGGTAGTACCTCCCCACATTCAGGACAGCACATACATTCTATACAATAGTTTCCTTTGTTATGCCCATTGTTTATATACTCTACAACAAACTTAGTTTCTGCACATCCTGTACACATCCCTTCCATTAAGGTGTTACCTCCAGCAGTTCTTCTACCTGTTCTACCCAGTCAAACTGTTCATCCTCTAACTCAAAGTAATCTTCACTGGTTTCTATGACTACATCAGTACCCCTAAATTCCCCAGTCTCCCATTTATTAATTGCTTCTTTCTCTGTCTCAGCATCAACAACATACATCCCTTGTTGATAGTAATATTTATTGGTATATATGTTCCACTTCATATGCACACTGCTTCCTTATGAGAATTAACATTCGCTTTATTAACATTGACTACACTTAAATCAAACCAAGGCATTGATTCAAGAGGTTCATATTTTTTATAACCTGTTTTAATTTTCCATTTTAAATCTTCTTCCTTAGGATAATTCTTAGTCCACTTAACTGTGGAAGTAGCCATAAGTTTCTTAGCCTCATTACTAAGAGGATGTATATATCTAAACTGCTTACCCTTTATTCTTTTAATATTTTTATGTGCCATGAAGTCATCTGTTAACCAGAAGATTTTCTCTTTACCTGAGAAGATAGCATTCTCTTCTAGCAACTTCCTAGTAGACCTAGGATGTATCTTCTCTCCATCTGGCCCAATGTATATATCAGTCCAGATGAACCCACCATACCAGAAATTGAATGCTTGATATACATACCCTGCCTTCCCTACAATCCCATCAGCCCAGGTATATAGAAACTTCTTTTCAGGACAGTTAAGTTTGAACCACTTAAAAACCTTGGATAGCATCTGAGTCTCTGAGTTTCTAGGATAGCTGTCGTCCATACACATCTTACCAATTTCATAATAGTCTTTACTCCCCAACGATGGAAATAATTTATGGATAGTATTGTAAGGCTGGGTTCCCCAGCCTAGTGTTAATACTCCAGCTAATATATCCCCATCATAAATACCAAGGTAATGTTTAGTCAACCTAGGCATTACTTTAGAGTAATGCCTAGCTTGAATGAAGTCTACTGCTGTACGAGCATCAAGCTCTTGTATATAAAAATCATACTTCATTGTTATCTGGATGATTCTTACAATCATTACAGGTATTTTTAATGGTAACTGGAATCCCTGTTGTATAGGACAACATCCGACAACGCCAACAAATATATTTCATGGTATCTCCTCTATTCGTAGTTCATCCTTCTTGTCTACATCCCAATAGAATACTGTATCAGGGTCAGTACATTCTTTCTTATACTGTAGCATATCCTGAAAACCTTCTGGATTATTGTGGTAGTATTCTATCTTTGCCTCAATGTAGTATTCTTGTAGGGATGTATAATCCATACTAGTTAACTCCCATTCTGCTAAGTCTAGTATTGCTTCTTCTAGTCTTTCCTCATTATAGTCATCATCTATTCTATCCACAAGGTTTTCTTACACTCCTATAAGCCATCCAAGCATCGTTAAACTCTACAGCATTACGCTTATCCTCGTAGTGTTTCTGCATATGGTATCTATAGAAATCTTCCAACTCCATGTCTGCTATCTTATCTAGTTGGTATTCTATCACATCATCAATCATCTTGTATATAGAATCGGCGTAAGGTATATCTCCCTCCCTATCCCACTGTTGGTTATGTTTCAACCTAACATACTCTAAAGAATTATCCTTACCTTCTTCAGGACTAATGTGTGAATATGCTACTCCCATTATAACCCCCTCTATTTAGTAAGCTACTTACAGCAACCACGATAGCCATACTCCTGTAGCAATTAATCCATTAGTTGTTATCATCCATACCTGTATTATAACTGTCTTACTCATTATTTATTGTCTCCCTATGTAATTTATCTGCACAAGGGGCACAAAGCATTACTACTGTACCCCCAAGATTCTGCCATGAGAAATATGTTTTATGCATATCATCTTTAGCTGCAACCCCACATGGACATATGTATATACTTTCTTCTTTATACTGTACGTTCTTCTTTCTTGCCACTTACGTAGTCTCTCCTAAGTATCCTGCAAACTGCATACCTGGCTCATCATAGAACCATGAGATATGTACATCAGGATGTTGTAGCTTGAGGGTTTCATAGATACTTTCTGGTGGCCCCCAAGCAGTATCAAATGTATAGACTATATAATCTGCTTCGTAATCTTCCAGTCTAACTTCACAAGCATCCCACTTGCAAGTCCAGTTATCACTACACCAATCATACCAATTATTATGACCGTACTTTTCTATGAGTTCGTGACTTCTTTGTTTAGTAATAGGTAAGTTACCCAATGCAAACTCTGACTCAGAACGATCTTTCTTATACTTTTCTATATCTTCTTCAGCATCTACTATAGTAACAGGAGAACCTATCCCATGCAACTCATCAGGGAATGGGATAATAGCATCAAAGCTAAACAGATTATTAAAATTACTACTGTATCCTTTAACTGCCTCTTTAAATGCTTTCACATCTGCTGCATCACCAGATATTGTTACTCGATTGCTACACCAATTAGGCATCGTCATCTGCTCCGCTAAAAATTTGGTCTTGACACGACTGACAGTATCCACTAATCATGTATTCTTTTCTACTGACTTCATCAATAAAAATGAACGCTTCATCTCCACACTTAACACAATGCTGCATCTCAATAGATACTCTCATCGACCTACCGTATAAACTTAAAGCTATCTTCTCTGCAAAATCCTCAACCATTATTCTTTATCCTCTTCTATACTTCTATAGGTATCCAATGCTTGTTGAGCTGCCTCTAACTGAGTTCTAAGGGAACTGTTAACTGAGTGAAGAATACGTACTGACTCAGCTAAAGATAAATAATCCTCAAACAATACTAACGAGACATCCTTCGGTTCCATATCTGGTATCTCATTTATCATTAGTGACATTAAATTTGTTGCTCCTTCTCTTCTAGTACTTGAAATACTCTCCACATAGAAGGGAAACTTTCCTGAAGGATTGATAACATATCTGCCATGTCACTATCCTGTCTCTCAGTTATAGAAGTTACTTTGCCTAATTCTTTATGAGCTATGTATAAAGCTTTAGCAATAATAAACTTCCCCCTCAGTGTATTACTCAATAGTTCTTGTGTGTGTACTGGCATTAGTCATCACCCTTTATTTCTTTCATTTCAGTGTAGTTATTTTCAAAGTCTTCCAAACCTTCTTCACTAGAATAATATTCTTCTAGTTGTTGTTTAGCATATGTTTCTAATTCAGGTATATCCATATGCTCAACAATCCATTCTGTTAGTTCTTCTATCTGCTCTTCTTTATTACCAGAGGTCATAACCTTCTCCTAACTTATTTCTACAAACCTGACAGAACTTACCGTTCTTCTCTAGCAATTTCTTACCACAACTGTAGCAACCATAAAAGGGAATTGTGTTTCTCCACGGTCTGTAACTATCCTTATCTTTTTTATGTGTAGCATTCTTAGCCAAGTCTTGTACCTCTCCTTACTGTACGTCTAGTATAACTACGCTTCTGTTCTCCAATAGGATATGGCCCCCCAAGAAATGGTAGTAAATTTCTAACGTGGCTTATAAGTATATCATACTTCCCATCTATTTGTGCGAAGGCCCAACCACCACTATCTATAAAGTACATATCATATTCAATGAGGACATCTGTATTTAAATGGAAATTCTTATGCTTGGATACTAAGGATAAGATACGTTTCTCAACTCCCTTAGTTCTACTAGACTCACTGTTATATTTAAGTATAGGAATGTCTCTTGTTCGTACTGTTTCACTTAAGTCAAGTATAGAAACACCGACATTATCATCAGCCCTGATATTACTAAGAGAAATCTCTCGTACTGAGATAGCATTGTTTACCTCCTTTGGTTTATTTTTAGAACCTTTTCTTCTGCCCATGTTATTCTGCCTCCACTATCTGTGCAAAGATAGTAACATATCCATACTGTTGTTCAAACCAAGCATACATGCTGAACAAGAATGGAAATATTCTTACCCTATTATTTAAAGTATCTGTAAGATAGAGCGTTAAGTTAGTTCTAGTTAGATGGAACCTACCTCGTTCAGTAGTCTTAGTCTCTCTAGAAAACCAGCTAGGTATATCATCAATTGGTATGAAGATTATCATCTCCAATCTTGATTCTCTATCCTATTAATATATCTATTTAACCATAGACCTAACCCAATCCTAAACCTAGCTTCCTCCTTAAGAGTTGGGAACTCATTCTTATTAGTGAAAGCTAGGGCTAGGTTAAAGCCATTAATAAAATCTATTGGGTCATCAAGCATGATATCACGGGAGAAGATACGAGGGTCTAGAAACTCCTCCAATGCTTCTGGACTAACAAAGTTTTTAAAGTAATCCAAATCATAATTATCCATCATATACTTCTCCTTAATATCTTTAGTTACATAGAGACAAGGCAGTTTTAAATGCCCTACTCTTAGCTTCAGCTCTCATGCCAAAGATAGAAGTAGCAGAATTAGCACGGCCTTTACGGAAATCCTCTGTCTCTACTACAGCTTGCCATGCTCCCCAAGGAGTATTAGCTAGCTTGCTATTCTTATCATTAAAGAATTGATACCTATCCCATGCTCCAGTACGAATAGCATCTAAACGATTAAGCCGCCTTTCATACTCATCTTGATGATGGGTCTTGTCATTTAGAATAGACAACCAAACTTCTTTACTCACATCATCAGGAGTAATGTCCTGAGATAGAGTAAGTCTACGAGGTTTAGATGCTTCAGGATATGCAGAATTAATAATAGTCATGGCTTCTGTATTATCAATCCTATACTCTGCTAGTCTATTCATGACAGGGATAACCTTTTCTTTAGCCTGGAGCATGTTATTAAATAGGTAGACATACCACTCAGCATCTTGCTGAATGTTACGGTTATGCTTTAGGTTTACAGATACCTTAGCAGAAGCTAATCCAGTAGTCAAGGTGTTCTGACACACTACCCGTACTGGAGTGAAGGCAATAGATAAAGCACCCATGCCATCACGATGGTCTGTAACTAGGTAATACATATGATGGTCTTCACCAGCGATGGCTCCCTCACCTGCATCTAGTGTCATGAATATCTTTTCACCATGACCTAGGGCACCCATAGTTTCTACGGGATATGTCTCAGAGATAGGGTCTAGCATCTTAGCTAAGTCCCAAGCCTGGATAGGAGTCCATTCTTTACCTACCATTGATAGAACCCTATCTTGAGGGTCATCATCAGTAGGTTCACGAACTACACCATAATGTCCAGACTCCATGAACTGCCCATTCTCAAGCTGAATAAAAGCAGGGAGTTTCCTAACAGGGAAACCAATCTTAGATATCTTCATCGCTTCAGTAGCTGTCATATCAGCATCCATAACTGTACCGACTCGATGCCATGCTGGAGTCCGACGACCAAAGAACCTGTCACCAAATATGTTAGCTGCCATAATTTATTCTGTCTCCTTATCTTCGTGTGTTAGCATTTTCTTGAGCAAGGATTCTTCTGCGTTCTTCAGAAGACATGCGGGAAGGCTTTACTTTACTAGGGTCTAACTGTTTAATAGAATTAAACTCTAGGTTGTGGTCAGAAGGTCTTTGCATTAGACCTCCCTTACTGGGTATCTGAACACAACCTGATTCATTAGCTCTATTCATCGTGGGCTTACCACTAAGTATATACTTTTTACGGCTCATTAAGTTCGTACTCCTACTTGTCTACTTATACCCTTGTCCATTCTCCACTGCAACCATGTCTGCGCTTGAAGTACATTGGGATGGACACCCCTCAACTTAGCTGCTTTGACATAGGCTCCTGATATTCTCTTATAAATGACAGGAGATTGCAATTGATTCAACTCTCGTTCTGCAAGTGACCGACCCATATACACTGCGGAAGCATGTCGGTCTACTACAGGATGGTTATCCCCAGTAGGGTCAACTATGGCTTTATAGAAAGGAACAACCTTACGTCCTTTCAATACTTCTAATGGATGTTCTCCATCTAGGATACGGAGAGCTTTCATATTGTTAATAGTAGTCTGTCCTGTAGCATGACCTGTACCTATTAACATGTGTGCCATATGAATGTTGTCTCCCCACTCAGTTTGTGGAGATAGAGCTGCTAGTATACCAGCCCCTACTTGTACTCGTCCAGCATCACCTTTATATCCAGCCAACTTACCTAAGCTAATAGCAACCTCATGTGCTTCAGGATACCACCGTTCTCCAATTACTTCACACTCATCACTGAGTTCTAGATTAAGAATATTTCGGAAGCTGCCCTTGACATCATTAGTTCGCTCTTTCTTATAGTTACGCACTGTTCTTTTCTCCTTCAAGAAAAATATAATATATACCCCATACACACCAAGTAAAAATAGTGGGGGGGTTCACAAAGTAACCCCCCCACTATTTAGGTAAAGCCAAGTCAAGCCCGTAGTTATACTAAACGTATATCAACATTAGCTATACAAGTAGTATTGTAACCATCCCCTAAAAATATTGTCCCGTATGATTCTCTATACTCCACACGACAACGTAAGCAGAAGCACGTCTTGTTCTCTGTAATCCACTTCAATTGAGCTATAGCACTTTGAGCACTGACAGCATCAACTGTTGCTACGGCATCATTATATTTAATGTCACTGTATATCATCTTAGTCTACCTCCTCATATGTATCAATAGTTTCTTGGTGTTCTTTGTAGCTATCCTCACAACCCACACAGACTAGTTCTTTATTATAATCTACAGTCATAGTAGTAAAATAAGAATAGTCTTCATCTATATAAGCACACAGATAGCATTGATATGTTGAGTATACTTCTTTAGAACTCACTTTCATAATCTCCAACGGCACTCTCCAACTCTACGATAACTTCATCCAGTTCCTCAAGTTGACTGTAAAGCTCATCGGCCTTACCCAGGTTCTCCTCTAGAACAGTATCTAACTCTTCTAGACGCTGAGTCTTTTCTGCAATACTATCCTTAGTAGACTGTGCATCTCCCCTTGCTATTTCTATTGCACCCATCAACTCTTGGATTACGGAAGCTGTAGTCATTATTGTTTTCTCCTGTATTATTTATTTATTCTAATATTGTACCACAAACCCACCAACCATATATTTAGGGGGGTTCACAAAGTAACCCCCCTAAATATATATACCAGCCAAGCCAACCAACATACTTAATTACTATTCAAATTCATATCTATAATCAGTCCCTTGTTCTACTCTTACTATATATGCTTTCAGCATTTTAAAGATTCCTAAAGAGATACCCAGTGAATTAGAGATTTGAGACTGGCATTCCACACAAGATACTCTAGCATCTTCACACTCACTATGTATATCAAAACTATTTATTGTACATAGCCCCCTTAAAAATTCCCTATCAGGATGCAGTAGTAAACGGAAACATACAATCTGAATGGGCTACCCAACCATGAGCACTTTCTATAATACCTAGTATAGGTATGAGAGTATCAGGGAATAGCTCTTGTGTAGCTGTGAGTCTATTACATACTAGACAAGTATTCATACGATTGTCACCTCCCGTTTATGCGAATGTTTATCCGCTGCTTTGTACAACAAGTATAGCATAAGCATCCTTAAAATTCATCTTCCCCACGGAGTATTGATGTAGGAATAGTAGTATCTTTAAAGGAAGGAGTAAAGGAATCTAGGACATCCTCTAGCTGTCTTCCCATAAAATACTCAGCTCCATATAGAGCAAGAAAGATTTTCTTCTTAAGATTAAATCCAACAGGCTCACCACCTACTTGAACATAGCTTTGAGCTACTTCCCGTAAGCAATATAGGTCACCATCATTGACTTCAATACGGGCTTCTTTTCCAGCATTCTCTATATCTAATGTATAGAGCACAGCATTAGCAATCTTTTCAATTAGGTCTACAGGAGCAGGTACACATAGACTAGGAGCCATTGGCCTCATAGTAGCAAAAGGTATTGCACCTTCAGGAGATTCTAACATCATAGTCAAACTGTCGTCTAGATACAGTGCTTCATTACGGGTTAGGTATACTGGCTTAGTTGGGGTGTCAAATGTTTCATCGTCTGGTTGTTGTGTCATATTGTATTTTCCTCCTAGTATTGCAACGGGTACATTCAATGCCTACCTCTCCTCTAAGGATATACAGGACAGAGAACTTATGCTCCCTGCATAGCAAACAAAAAACTCGTTTTAGTATCTTCATCTCTAAGCGTTTAACATATCCATTAATTCATCTCCAAATTCAGATAGACTTTTACGGAATTGAGCATCCTTCTTCTTTTGAGAAGAGTCTTTACCCTGCCCTCGTTCTTTATAAGAAGCATCAATCTTTCGTGCAGTAGACTTCTTAACTCTTTTTCTATCTCTATGAATCCATTTACTCATTATGTTTCTAACTCAGCATTAATATTATTACGATACCAATCAACTAAGCAGTAGCTACATATTGGCCCACTATTATAATCAGGATTGCCATCAACAGCAATCACTAGCGGACTAGATGATTGAAACTTATGTCCTCTATGGCACCAGTAATGTTCTGCTGTAGTATCCTTACCATCATCTTGAACATGATGGTAAGGAGCCTGAAGAGGTTGCTCAGAATTTTCTAGGCAACAGGGATGAGAATGATTTGTGTTAGTCATTAGTGCTCTCCGTAACACCCTGTGAATCTAGAAGGATACTACGCAATGCATCTTTACGCCGTCCCTCTCTACGTGCTAGAGCTGAATAGAAATCATCATTCTTATCATACAAGAACTGTAGTTCTTGATGGTCAAAGAATTCATACAGCCTGTCTGGGTGAGTACTGAAACCCATCCATGTTTGAACATCAAGTCCAAAGCCTAGCTGTGTAACTGTAACTCTACTAGTGAGTCCTAGCAAGTTGAACTCTTCACCACTACCTTGGAACAAACCACCACCTGAGTTACCAAAGATACTAGAGGCATTCTGCATCAAGTATGCTTTCTGGTCAATGACTTCTCTAAGGTAAGTAATAGTACCAGGGTTAGGGAAGGGGTCATGCAATAGAGAGCAACCACTTACCCACACAGGGTCAAACAATTGCAAGCAATCAATCTGGTCTTTAGGAATAACAGATGCTACGTGGGGCAATTGCCTAGTATTACTATTAAGTTTAATTGCTGCTAAGTCATGATGCTTATCATATGCTATAATTTGACCAGTAGTGGAGTTAGCAGAAACAACCTTACTACCATCATAATCAAACACTTCAATGGTTACTTCATCAAGTACATCTCGTTTAACTTCTCGCTTGAGAATAGCATCCCACTCATCTCTAATTTTAATGGCACCATCAATAACGTGTTGACATGTCAATAGGATATTAATGAACTTAGTATCATCTTTAGGGTCAGGCTCACTGTAGATTATTACACCACTACCGCCAGCTTGACCTGCCCGTACCCTAACTACGGGATATAGTATTTTCTCATGTAACCTTGCTGAATCCATATCTACTCCTTACCTCATAACGAATATCGTAAAGCTTTAAGCTTTACCTAGACTACTATATATTATACCATGCTTAGAGCAAAATCCTTATTTACGCCCCAAAGCACAACCCTAGAAATCCTATGAATAACAATATCCTGAAAAACTTAGAACTCTCTTCTACTACCATTCTCTCACCTCATTCTATTTAATATTGACTTTGACTTTGTGTGTATCTTAAGCCTAGCCTCCTCTATTGCAGGAGTAGGCCACCAGTACTTATCTGTACGCCACTTTCTTGGGGAGACACCCTTTAGAGATGCTATGAATCCTGCACCATGAGCAGTACCTTGAAGGTTACAATGAACCTTTACTGCATGAGCTAACTCATGTCTAAGCACAGCTTCTGTAGCCTCATCATCCACTAATACCCAAGAAGATATTTCTACTAACCTCTTACCGAATGTCTGTCCTGCTACTAGTGGGCCACACGATGGGACTACATAAATAACTGGCACATCTAATCCTTTAGAAGAATTGCCATCTATGAAATCTTTCAGACTATCTCTTGTCATGAGCTTCTGCATATATGACTTAAGGGTTGCCTCTTTCATACGTTGAACGTACTTATACATTTTGACCCCCCAACCTTTTTAACTTCGTAAATTATTATAGCACAAAACGTTCAAATAAAACAACAAACGCTCTGATAGATGTCAATCAGAGCGCAGTTGTAGATAGAGGATCACCCCCTCTTACTTAGAGTCGATGTCAAGCAATTTCATACCTAATGCTATTATACCTCCTGCTGCCATAGATGCAGTTTCAATTGATTCTATGCGTAAACCCCATATGCCCATCACCCCTAAGGTTATGATTGCAACAAACATCTGTGGTCTAAACATTACTTACGTCCACCTATTACCTTGCCCTGCTTTAAGCAGGGAGTACACATTGTACCAGTCTTAGTAGTTTTAGCATGTAGCTTTCTATTACAGCCTGGGCATCTCACCCAACTCTTCCTCACTAGATATCCCCACCATCATTAAAATACTTTTCCCACTCCGCTTTAGATGTGGGCAAAGCTTTATTATGCATAGCCCATCCAGTCTTTGCCATTGAATTCTTAAAACCACAACAAGCTGAACTCACACATGCTCCAATACAAACCGCCGCTGATACAAGAACCCTCATAATATTATAATCCTCCTAAAATTAATTCACACTATGGTGTGACTGATAGAAACTCCATGTCTCTATAAAGACAATCACATTCTTCACATCTACATGAACATGGTGTTTCACATTCACATAAGCCCTTTAAGGAATGAGCATTGTCTTTACAGAAACACTCTGATGGATGGCACTTATCACAATCACATACCATACAATCACATTCACGCTTGACCCCAACCTGTGACTGGTCACAGCTACATTCTTCACAAGAACAATCAGGGTCTTTAGGCCATAATTTTAATTGCATAACTCTCACCTCCTTACTCTATTATACCCAAAAGAAAGGGGTAGCCGAAAAAGCTACCCCTTAAGTATAACACATTCGGCCCTAAAAAATTTATGTTTGGTTCTGCATCTCCATCCAGTTGAAGAACTGTTTAACAATAGCCTCTTCTACATGGTGTTCACCTAGATGTTGACCTGCCTCATTAACCGTCCACGGGGGCTTAAGGTGGATTGGTATACCGAAGTCATCGGTTTCAGTTTCAATGACGGGTACATACCTAGCGGCTTCGGGGGGCACCTCAGATGGAAAGCCCTGCTCTCTCAAGAGACTATGGTGTTCAGCCTCCCTCCCCCCCTCATTGTTCAGAGTGGAGATGGAGTGGTCAGGGGAGAAGGGGTCTTCTTCTTTAATGATTCCAATTCCAAAAGCTTTATAAAGAGCCGCAGTTCCCTTCTGTTTTTTGGGGCGGGTGTGGTCATTGCCTTTATTAAGTGTCATATGTCGTTCTATTTCCTCTTTATATCTTTCAGGATTTCTACGCCACCCAGGAAATTTTTCATCCATTTCGTTTGGCCCGTTCATAGTAGTATCGCCTAAGTCAACTGTGTATGATAGTTTCTCTAGCCAGTTACTGAAAGACTTGGCAAAGTCTACATCACCATCATCATTGAGTACCATAATCTCTCTGACATTATTCTCATTCTCTAATACAGGTGAATCATCTATAGGAGCGAATACAGAACACCAGTCACTTGGCATAATCATTCCGTTCACTACATCACAGTCACTCATTCCAGGGTTAAAATATTTACAAGTACCACACATGATACCAGCATTCTTCTCTGGTTCAGAGGCATCCCTGTATTGCACTTGTTCCTTGCCTAGCTTACCAGTTTGTGAGCCTGTCTGAAAGTCTAGTGGGTGACCACCGTCTTCTTTAACAAGAACAGTAATATGTGAACCACAGGTTCCATCACATTCCTCTTTCTGTATTAGACAACTACCATCAATGCAAGTCTTACGGTTAGGCTGTATAAACATTCCCTTGAGTAAGTCAAAGTTTGCTCCCTGGTTTACACCCTTCTCACAAACAGTTACTTCAGCTAATTCTAAATCATCAACCTGCATATAGGGTTGTAATCCTTTCTGCATAGTCTGTGTTTTTAGTGCACTTCCTGCAATAGAATAGCTCCTAAGTTTTCCCTCATTAATTTGGTCTATTACTTTCTTAGCTATACGAGTATCATCCCGTACCTCAGTAATAAAGAATAGTCCTTGTTCTCCCACACCTGACTTAAATATCTGACCACCCTTAGATATGTACGCAGGCAAAGCCCAGCCTACCTGAACATCTGAATGAAGTACCATTGCATTCCTAGTACGGAAGTTAGCCATATACTTATCAAATGCCTTAGTCAAAGCATTGGTAGTAATTAGGTGGCCCTCCCTGTCAATCACTTCAACAGAAGCTGGCCCTCCTACTACTACAGGCTCGTTCTCTAGACGAGCAGCTGCTTGACTGAAGTCTTCAACATCAGGAAAAGCTCTAGACAAAGTAAGTATCTCAGCACCGGATGCTATACCTGCTTTAAAGAGCCTTACATACTCATCCAAGGCACCAGAAATATCTTGAACAGTGGTTGGGCCTACCTGCTTGTCGAGCAAACACAACTCACCCTCAGATTCGAAAAGAGATTCTAGCCCTGGCTTCCAAGATTCAGGAGTAGGAATTTTACCGAAAGAGTAGTCTATAAAATTAGTTAGCCCTGATGAATTCCCCATACTACTCCATGTACTGCGGGAGTTCCTGATGCCGCTACCGCAGAAATTTTTGTTCTAAAGTCCACAGGCCATGTTGTTTCAAATACTTCACCAGGCCCAATCTTAAATCCCGCAGTAGCTGAAGCCGTCTGGTCAAGGGCTACATACACATCAATAGAGGCGTGAGTATTCTTTAATCTAAGACCCCGTATAACTGACATTCCCGCTCGACGTTTAGATTCTGATGCATGAGCAGTTCCTATCCATTCGTAATTTACTCCTTGTGCTCCATCAACATAGTCAGTAATACTACTATCCTTACGTAGTTCTACATGGATTTTATCAACATAGAAGTTTATGTTATGTTGAGCAACTGTGACAACAGCAACTCTATAGGTAGCTGGTGGTCTAGTTATGGGATACTGAAGGGATAGCCTTACGAAACCTGTAGTCAAACTATGGGGTGCCGAAGCAAGTAATTCCACTCCCGCACTATCCTGAATAGAAAGTTTAACAGTTCCTGAAGCCGATGCCCCCCTAACTTCAACACTAGCGGTTAGGACTGAGCCTTCAGGGTGACCAACTAAAGTAGTAGTGGTATAATAAAACCCTTCATCTTTCGCAGCATTCGTAGGGTTAACTAACAATGAATAAGTTCCAGTAGCTGCTTGTGCATTACTCTGAGAGATGGCTGACCCTGTAGCAGTAAACTCAGTCAAAGCATTAAGTTCAATTGATGGATTCCTTACCATATTAACAGAGGGCATTCCTCTATCGACAGTGAATACATCTGATGCCGTTGTTGATAGGGTTGCCGTAATAGGTGCATACTTTGTGAAAGCATGAACACTTGTTCTAGTACTTGGGTCAACTTCCCAAGAAGCCCATTCATCCGCTCTATCATTTGCCATATTTATTTATCTCCTGAAAGAAACCATTTGAATAGTACTGTTAGCCCTCCCATGACAGCGATGGTATGGACAAATAATAATCCTACCCCAAGGTAAGCTGATTTCATTCCTGTTAATCTACTTTTCCACTCATATATCTCATCTATGTTAGTGTCTAGCCTTTCAAGTTTAGCACACATCTGTTCGTTTAACTTTGTCTGGCTTTCAATGTAGCTATCAAGTCTTTCCATATATATTGCTAACTTAATATCTAAATCTGTCTGGTTGATAGCCATGCTATATTAAACCCCCACATGAATATGAAAGAGAGGGTGAGGGAATATTACAGCCCTCACCCCCTCAGATTACTTAAGCAGTAAGGTCAGCTATCTTAGCCTGAACCCACATGTTTTTGCACCGTAACTCACCCATCGTGTACAACAGACCACGAACAACTAGTTGGTTCGCAGCGAAGTAATCACGGTTCTCAATATATTGAGTAGGTTGAGCAATAGCCATTTCAAGATAATCGGTATCCAACACGTAAATGTTAGAACCCAAAACGGCATCGGTAGTCGATACAGACTTCGGCACATCCGCATCAGGTAGGATTGGGATACCCATATAGGTAGCCAGAACCAATCCAGTACGAGTACCAGGGAATGTACGCTCAGAGCCTACACCAACCTGATATTCTTCCTGACCCATATACCGTTGAGCGGAGTTTAGCAACCGCTCTAGCTTGAAGTACTGATCGTGTCCCATGAGGATGAGCTTTGGCTCACCACCATTTTCCCGAACTTTCTGAATAGCTGTATCAATCAGAGTAAGGGAGAGTTCACGACCTGTGCCGCCGTTATAAGAAACGTAAGCACCGGCATTCCAATCGCCAGCTACACGACCACCAAAGGTAAGGTCATAAGCTCTAACGCCACCATTGGCAGCGAAGTTAGCGTGGTCAGCAGACAAGTTACCAAAAGACGCTCCGTCTTCAGCAACAATGTCATCAATGCTAGTAAAACCAGCACGAGCGTGAATTGCAATGCCATCCCCATCAACAGGAGTAGCATTGAAGGCAACACTGACAGTAACCGTTCCACCTGAAACAGCGGAGACTACACGAGTGTTCGTGTCCCAGTCATCAGCACTGGCATCATAGTGAACAACTGTATCCCCAATCTTAAAGTGCTTTCCTATAGCAGTAGGTACTACAAATGTAACAGTACTACCACCAGAAAGCAAATAAGCAGATCCAGCCAGGATCTCCTCATTGATTTCTTTCACATGGTCGAGTTGAGCATGTTCATTCTCCATTGCGAGAACATCTCCGATACCACCTTCCATCTGCGCCGTGAAGACGGACTTCACGGAAGCACCGAAGGTCGTAGAGATTATACGAGGCAAGCTCGATATAGTCTCAATGTTGGAGACATCCACTGTTGGCAGACCACCCGATTCTGAAACAGGACGGGAGCGGTTTGCACCACGGTCTGAACGAACACGCCAACCAGCTGTGTTGCCCCAGACTACTCTGGGAATTGCATTAAAGAACCGTGTCTGGTTGTTCAATGCCTGCCATACTTTACGTCCATACGTAGTATTAAAGATACCAGTATCTGTGTCTACAGTGAAGCCGCCAATGTCGCCTTTCGACAAATAGTCAGACCCAAAGACTGATTGATACATACCACGTTGCGACTGAGCTAGATATTCTGCAAGTGATGGATTAGCCATAATTAATTATCTCCTTATTTTTAGCTTAGAAGCTCACGGGGAATTCCGTCTGTCTGACCAGCCTGAACACGGGTTTGAAGTTCCCGCAATTCTTTATAAGACAGGTTAACCAATTGGTCAACTGTGTCTCCTTCAGTCTGCTGTTTAACAATCGGAGTCGTTCCGTCAGTTCCCAAGTCATACGAAATTTGTCGAGGGGCTGTCAAGCCAGTCTCTTCACGGAAACCCATCTTCCGCAAACGTTCTTCAGATTCAGTTTGAACCTGCTTTGAGATGTTGCCCTCAACGTTTGACAACTGCAATTGGAGGTCATTCAATTGCTTAGTAAGGTCTTCTACAGACTTAGTTTCATATCTAGGCCCAGCTTCTTCATCATCTTCTGTATCTGCTTCTTCATCCACAGGATGCTTTTCGTCATCGCCACCAGCTTCTTTCTGCATAGCTTGAATAGTAGCTTGTACATCTGCAATGCCACGAGTGGCATCTACCTGGGTAGCAGAATCATCTGCATCATTACCAGTAGCTACTGATTTACCAGAACGTACTTTCAAACCGTCTACATCCAAACCATTATCAGACTTAATCATGTCAAAAACTTCGGTGGCAATTGACTTAACCAGTTCTGACTTTGCAACGTCTTCGTCCTTTCTCTTCTCTTCCTCATCGTCATCTTCGTCTGCTTTCGCCAAACGCTCATCCATTTTACGGAGAACATCCGCCACCGCAGAGAGGGCCAAATTACTACCCTCCATTTGTTTCTCGATCCGTCCCAAAATCTCATCAGCCATAATATAGATTCCTCCTTTATAATACACGCTAATATTAATAAAGGTTGGTCTAAGCCACCGCCGACCTTCATTATATAAATCCCTAAGTTATTATACTACAAATACAGAAAAAACCTACTAAAACTCTGTTTTAATCAGAAACTTCTAAAGGGTTTCCAGCATTAAGTTTTAGTATGTCATTACGAAAATCATACAAAGGTACTTGTACAAGCTTCTTAAACTTCTCACATTGAGTACCTTCAGGCATGGAAGCTTCTATTAAGTCCAAAACTTTCCCTACCATCCGTGAATGCCTAGCTAAGATAAATTCTTGGTCTTCTGTTATGTTCAACTTTTCAGTCATGTTAACCTCCTTCTGTTCTAGCCTAAACTAGTAATTACTATTGTTTTTGGCAGTGCCCCTGACAGGGCACCACCTGAACTTAAGACTTCTACCATAGATTGCTGCATACTCTGTTTAATAAACCCATGACCCATTCTACCGTGCTGGGATACTACACGCCACGGGCCTTTTTCATCTCCTTCCAATGCAGGAATCTTTCTTGGTCGTTGGTAATTTGAATAGGTACGGGTTACCCACCTCAATGTACCATGATATCTTTGTCTATGTGAACGTGTCCACTTTTCTGACGGAACATCAGGCGTACCATACTCAACCTCTAGTGCATAAGAGGGGCCAGTCAAGCTATATGTATCTGGCCCCGTCCTATAAACTTTCAAGGAACTCTTAAGATTACCTGAAACAGTAGGCGTATTCAGCTGCAAACCCTGTTCAAAAGCAGCTACCAACGCCTCAAGAGCTGGTATAGCTACCTGCGTTCTTAGTTCCCTAGATAAAGACCCCATATTTTATACCACCTCTTTCCGATCTACCCACACAGAGGGCAGAGAATCTGTAAATTTACTAGAAGACCCATCATAACGATTTAAATATATTACTTCTTTACCTATATACCCATACTTAGGGTGCCAATACGTAACCAATTGTTTAGGTTTACTAATAACCGCCAACTGATTTAAAGCGTATTCATCACCACCCTTCATACATCCACATAGATGTGCTTCTCCTGTACCTATATCAAACTCATCTACTCTATGATAATGACCCATAAAAGCTGAATCAAAATAAGTACTACCATTAAAGCTCTCTTCATCTATTTGATTACTAGATACTTCTTCCTCTAACCCCATTCTATATTGTAGAACAGTCCTCATATTTGTAAGACTTCTTAGTACATCTCCAGTACCAGCCTTACCCTTCAAAGAATCTCCATGCATTATTAATATATTTCTATTACATACAGGGAACACATGGAAAAAGGTTTTCGGAATTTCAAACTCAATATTTTTTTGTTGGCTACAGAAAGCTGCTACCCACTGATACAGCATATAATCCCAGTTAACATACTTATCTTTAGCAGGAGGCTTGTTAGTCATACGTCCATGATTACCTACAACACACGGTACTCGTACTTTCTCAAAGTGTGGAGCCATGAACATCAAAGCTTGAGCAATCAGATTAGCCCCCCTCACCATTTGACCCATCGTGGTATCTTGGTTTGTTTCTCGTAATTCCTGATGGATATCTCCGCTAACCATATCCCCCAAAAGAGGAATGACTAGCTCAGGAACCTCTGCAAATGTCCTTCTATACTCTACTAAGTCTAGTATCTGAGATGCCCATCCATATAGTCTAGAATTAAAGATGTCAATCGTATAAGCATTCAAACTACCCATCTGATTGTAATCTACATTGTCACCTATATGTGTATCGGATAACGGAGCTACTACACTCTGAGGTTCTCGACCTCTCCTACCCTGTATTACTGGAGATTTAACTAATGATTGTTCTTTAAAGGGTTTCGTCACAGTCTTAATAATATCAATGATAGACTGATGTGTACTGATTTCATCAGATGCCTGCCCATAAAGTTTCTTGTAGTGTTCAGCTTCATGCTTATAAGTATCTACTTGCTTCTCTAATTTACTATCTCCTCCCTCTTCGTAATCCCCCTCCTTGTCGTACCAACGTTGAATAGTACTGCGATGTACGCCTATGCCCGTTTCCTCCTCCATCCATTCGGCTATCGCCGTCCATGTTTCCCCGCTCTGCCTCTTTTTTACTATCTCTGATTTTGCCTGTTCTGGAATCATATTCTCTCCTTACTGTGAGTACTATAACTTTACCGCACATGCGGCAACTCAAATCTTTATCTTCATTCAGATACATGAGTCCTTTACATTTAGGACACATCATCAATCTCTGTCTTTACAATAAACTTATTCTCATAGGTTGTAACACACTTCTGAAAAAATCCATCTATAAATTGCGTACCACTGTCTTCCTTTTCTACTACCCACCAATTCCGGTCTTCCTCCTCATCATCCTCATTATTAGTATTTACGCCTCTAGGAATTCTATCCTTATCATCGGTTCTCCGTAGGGAATCATTCTGTCCAGCTTGTCCATAACCATCTGATTTACTAACATCTTTATCATAGCCACGGATTTTCTCTTCCACATCAGCTTGATGTGCCAAGGTATAATCTGACCACTTCTCTTTCTCCTTAGAATTTTTAGACCTTTCTACATACTGAGGTGGTGGGTCTGGATCTACTCTTACGCCATAGCCTTTATAGAACTGTCCCTCTGGTAAATTGTTATGGGCCACTGAATGCTCAGTCTCATCCTCCTTCTTTTTCCAATCTATTCGTTTTGGGTTGTTCAAAGGTTCAGAAGTATCGGTTAGAGCATGGTTATTATTATGAGTCTTCTCTATAAACTCATTCAGTTTATTAAGTTCTTTAGAAAATATTTTCGGAGTACCACCATTTAAAAAGTTATCAACTTTTTTTGGCCCTTCTGAATGTTTTCTTTTTTTGTTGCTGCCATACGTAGGTGTATAGACATCCGTTGATGTGAAGACTGTAGCTTCCCCCCCTTCTCCTCCACCATCTTCTTTCTTAAAGGAAGTATCAACAGATTCTATATTACGCAGACGAGCATTACGAGCAATCTCTCCAGCTGACTGAGGTTTTTCTCCCTCATCTATAGCACCTGTATCCATTTTAGATTCGTATATTAACTTACGCTTTCTTTTAGACTTCGACATTATAGCTCCTCCTCATCCTCTCTAAGAACATCTGGATTCTGTCTATGGTTTCCAGTAGGGTTATATCTAGAGAAGTCTTTATGGCCTGGGTTATGTGGTGAATTTATATGTACACCAGGGTCAAGTCTAGCTTTCTCTATGTGTACTACACCTGAACCGTTTAGGTTGGCTACATAATCGACTGAATCTTGTGCAAACCACATCTGTGTCCCATCAGGAGATACTTGTTTAATGAAGGGCATAGTAAATCCTTTTTGGATTAGGCTCTCTACCCATGTCTGAGAGTCGTTCATCAATGACAGCTCATTTTTAGCAGCTCTAGCATCAGCATAGTCATCTATATCTCTTTCTTCGTGAGGCAGTTTATCCTGCCAGTCAGGAGTTCTCCCCCCAGTACGACCTTTAAATTTACGTTTGTGCTTAGGGATAGTTTTTAGGAGCATTGCTTGAATAGCTTCCATACCTTCTTCTCCTTCTTCTCCCTCAGGAAGTTCTTCTTCACCCCCCTCTTCTTCCCCTTCTTCATCTCCCCCCATGAAATTACCTGGGGCTTGCTCTTGTTGTTCTGTCTGTTCCAACTGTTGTTGCTGTTGCTCTAACTGTAGAGCTTGCTGTTCTCCCTGCATTCGTGCAGACGGAACCATCTCACCAGAAACTATAAATTCTGCTTCCTCTAGAGAAACATCTTGGTCTTTTAGAACCACCTCAAAACCCATGTTAGCATATTGATTTGCAACTGCAATCTTTTGCTGTGCAAATTGAATACGAGTAGCTTCAGCTCGTTCTTCAGGCTGTGGTAATTCTAATGTCCAATCAGTTATACCAAAAGCTTCTAAGAGCTGTGGGAAAACCTTCTCATGGAAGAGCCTCTGGTCACCTTCAACCACACGGCTCATTACAACTAACTGTTGTGTTTGAGTAGACAATCCGCCAAAAGCCTCAGGTGCACCTTGCCAAGCAGGAGTCACACCCCACATAGCAGCTACACGTTCTCGTATCTCTGCTCTCACAGGAAGATAATCCATCTCCTGTAGTGTGTGGAACAGCCGTACCATATCAACCCTACCTCTATTATTCTTAGCTGATACTGCTATCATTGGAACAAAGTTAGGGTCAATACGAGTTTGAGCAGCAATGTTAGCACGTTCTCTACGTAGACTCTCAGGGTCATCCGTAAAGACCATCATCATAGACCCAGGCATCTTACGCTCAAAGAAATATCTATACAAGTTCTTATCCATTCCAATCAAGGTTAACACCTTTTCAAAGATGGTAAGAAGAGGACTCCAGCCATATGTTTCAGAAGGAAAGAACTTAGAAACGTGAATGACTTCATTCTCAAATAAATAGATGTGCTGACTGCGATGATAATACTTATACATTACAGGCCATCGGTCACGGTCACAGCTTGACTCTTTACAGATGCCTGGAGTATCCGCTACAGTATCTCTATGGAGAGGACACACGAAATGAGAATTCTTAGGTAACCCCGCCATGTCTAGGTCATATTCAACTAAGGCAGGATTGAGTCTACGAATCTCCTTTACTTTAGACCTCACTGTTTTTCCATCATCATAGAATTCTTTAATTAAATAGAGGAAGCCATCGTCCACGATATTAACATCGAAATGGAACTGTCGTAATACTTCTTCTAACGATTGGTCAAAGACGTTACAACTTGCCAGAAGCTTTTCCATTCTTTCTCGCTGTTCTGGGTCAGGGTTTTCTACTAAAGGTTTCCAATTGATTCCTCTTCGGAATACTTCACCAGTGATATGACTTACGGGTGAACGTACCTCCTCAACAGACATAGATATGGTTTGAATATCCATAACCAGCTGTTGACGATAGGCCATTTGATGGCGTACCCATGTATTAACTACGTGGTCTAAGCCGAATGAGGGGGAGGAGGCTGTCTCCCCCGCTGCTTTCATAAGCTCTAGTGTATTAATCTGAGAATTAAGCTCAGACATTTGTTGAGCCATCGCAGGAACTTCGGGTAAATATTCAGATAATCTCATGTTTTTAATCCTTGCTTAAAGTTTGTATATCTGACATAGAAGTAAGTTTAAGTAGTGTATTCATTGCCATTTCTTTAAGTACAAAACCCTCAGTACGGTCAGGCCGTTGTTTGAGTATAGACATTTCCTCATCATATTCTACTAATTTTTCCCGTAAATCCAAAATTTCTGACTCTTTCTCTAGCAATTCTTTATCCATATCTGTCTGTTCAGTGAACGCTGCATTAGCTAACACACCTAAACGAGCAGCTTCCTTTACTAGTCCCAAGAAAGCACCCTCAGTTATTAAGGTTACTGCATCACTGTCATCTGGTATTTCCCCATCAGGGTCTAAAGCCCTTAGGTCGTCATGCCATGTGTCTAGAACTCTCCACGTTCCCGCCGCATCTTTAGTTGCTACGTATTGATTATTCCTGTCTCTTAATGTATTTCCTATCATATTCTCTCCTCTAATGTAGAGGGCATATCCCTCTAAATATACTATTTTCTGTTGGGGCATCTAACATAATCATGGTTTCTGCTGCTATAATAGCTATTATAACACAAACCCCCAAAATTATTATCATTCCTTTAGCTGATTTCACAAGCACTCCATCCACAATTCTTACAGGAACTGCACCCAGCTTCCTGAACAATCAAGGGAGTATCGCAGTCACAGGTTTCTATACCTTGTTCTGCAATGCCTGTAGTTAAAACCTCCTTAACTCTGCTACCTGAACGATATACGGTTATTCCTTTACATCCCGTTTCCCAGGCTTGTAAGTATGCTGACTGTACGTCTTCTCTAGTTGCTTCGTTAGAGAAGTTAATGGTTTTTGATATCCCTGCATCTACTGAATCTTGGAATGCTGCCTGCATGGTTACATGTTCTGATGGAGATATGTCTGGTGCCGTGACATAAACATCTTTTGCCCACTGAGGAACATCTTCACGTTCTTTAATAGAACGACCTTTAGCTAGATGCTCCATCAAATCGTCCGAATAGAAACCGTGTTCCTGTGCTGTATCCTGAAAAAATTTGTTTACATAGTACAAACTCTTACCTTCCAAGATGTTTGACTTTCTCCATGCTAACGCAAAAGTTGGTTCAATTCCGCTTGAAGTATCAGCAATCATAGAGATAGTTCCTGTGGGAGCTACACTTAACCTACAGGCATTCCGATAGGGTTGATGTTGACCGTAGTCACTTTCTTTCCACGATGGGAAGGTTCCTCTAATCTCTCCCAATTCTAATGATGCCTGGTCAGCAATGTCTCTAATAAATGACATCAAGACTCTACCGATGGTCATAGCTACTTCACTATTATAAGGAATCTTCATAGCAATTAGCAAATCAGAAAAGCCCATTACACCTAAGCCAATCTTTCTAGTTGCCTTGGTCATAACATCTATATCAGATGTAGCATATTGATTTGCATCAATGACATTATCTAGAAAACGTACAGATAGCTTGGTTATATCGGCTAACTTCTGCCAATCAATCCGTGTTTCCCAATCACCAGGCATATCATCATTCTCTAACCCTTCATGAAAGAACTTAATCAAATTGATAGACCCTAGATTACAGCTTTCATTACTGAGGAGGGGTTGTTCTCCGCAAGGATTGGTTGCTATCATATCTCCATGTGCATCCTTAACATGGTTATCCTGATTAATACGATCAATAAATACTACACCAGGCTCACCATTCTTCCATGCCCCATCAATAATTAAACTGAAGACATCAAAGGCATTAACCCAAGATGTTATTTTATTAGTCGTAGGGTGAATTAGTGGGTACTCAGCACGATTCAATACAGCTTTCATAAAATTAGTATCTACCCCAACACTAATATTAAAATTATGTATATCCCCTTCAATGGTTTTACACTTAATAAACTCAATTATATCAGGATGGTAGATGGACATAACCGCCATGTTTGCCCCATCCCGTTTCCCACCCTGTGTAATCATACTCGATACACGGGAAAGTGTCTTCAATATTTCTATCGGGCCACAGGCTTTTCCTTGAGTAGTATTTATGGGGTCACCCTTAGGACGGATTTTAGACAGGGCAAAACCTGTACCTCCCCCAAACTTCTGTACCATAGCTGCATCAGTAGCAGTCTTCATAATATCTTGCATACTATCTTCTAGAGGAAGGACAAAACATCCTGATAATGTTCCTGCTGGAGTACCAGCATTCATCAACGTAGGTGAATTGGGTAAGAAATATAATTCGGACAGCATACCATAAAACTCATTCTGTATAAGTTCTATCTCCACAGGCAAAGTCATATACTTCTGCTCAACAGAAGAAATAGCTTTAGCTACCCGTGTAAACATACCCTCCGCATTTTCTCTAGGTTTCCCTTCGTTATCCTTTAAATAATAACGGGCCTCTAAAATTATTTCCGCTTGTTCAGTCATCGTCACCATAAATCCATCCTCCTATCCTCTATGTCCACAATATATACATAATTTATTTTCTGGAACCCAGAATGTCGAATTGCACATCGCATCTTGGCAGTCAGGGTTAGGGGCTTCTAAAGCCTCACTCGGAACTGCTGGTTGGAAGTTTAAGTCAGGCATTCCTCGTCCAGGCATCTTGTCTGGATCCTCTTCTTGTCCTTGTTCTATGGTGGTAAACCAATCCTGTACGTTCCCCAACATTTGAATCTTATAGATAGTAGTTTCATATGCAGCCGATAGAGCCATCGCAATAGAGAAGAAAGCATCTCCATGTCCTAGTGGAGTTTCAGGGGCTTTCAATTCATTGTTTACCGATAGTATCTGCTGCTTCTGCCGTTCATCTTTAATAAGATGTAGATTTCCTGAGTGTAGATATGTTTCAAATATCTGTGCCATAGTATTTTTACTTCTGGTTGAGAAGATCATAGGCTTCCAAATATTATCTAACCCACGTTCTTCAAGCTCACCTCTTGTATTGTCTACGTATCCTTTATTTAAATCGAAATTCTCAGATACTTTATTTAAGTAATCAATTTGGTCAGAATAGTTCCACCCATCTAAAAAGGAAGAATGGACTTGTTCTATTGTATCACCTCTGCGTCTAAAAATAACTAGATGAGATGGATGACGTTTCTTACCTACATCAAATCCTGCAAAGAACTGGTCATCTTCCTCACAGGGAAACGGGATAGTAGCATCACAATTAATTAATGTACTAGATTCACACTTCTCAAGGTCTTCTGCTTCAAAATAAGATTCTGTCGAGAAGTGAGGAATCAACATAAACTCTGAAGCAAAGGACTTAGGACGAGCTTTCTGCTGTTCTAATAGCCATTCTTCATTATAGAGTTCAGGCATCAATACTCTACGTCCAGGGACAGGATCTAAAGCTGGGAGTACCCTAGATTTAAAACGGCTGTCCTCCTGAAGTTTACTAAGGATATCTCCAGGCATCATTGGTGTACCCAACACAATGACTGGTACTCCCTTCAAAGGAATAAACAGTGATTCCGTCATAAAGTGGTCTTCTACTTTAGTTATCTGTCCCATGTTCAAAGGGTTCTCAGGGTCACGCAGAATATCATCCGCAATCAAGGCACCATTAACATGCATACCCCTCTTAAATGAAAAAAGACCGCCGTGCATTATATCGGCAGGCTTATCATTAATTGAATATCTAAAGGAGTAATCTGCTTTAGGGGATTTATTATTCATCCATGACATAAGAATAGGATTTCTCTTTACAGTTTTATTAATTTCTGCTATATGATACTGAGCCATACCATCACTATAAGATAGATATAATACCGAACAGTCTCGTGGGGCAGTCAACAATCTCCAAACACTAAAGGCATGGCCTAGAACTGTACTCTTAAAATGGAAACGTGGGAGTACAGCCACGTAATTTAATCCCGTTTCTAAGCACTCTTCTATATCATCTGCCACTAGTTGTACATGCCAAGCTTTAAAGTACTCAGGGTTATCGTAACTTTGACTCCATATATTTATTAGGAATTCTTTAAATGTGCCAACCTTATATTTTTTATCAGACAACAGCCCGTCCGCTAGGCGCGATAAGGCACTATCGTAAGAAACGTCATTACTATCTTTACTAGGCATGTTACTCCTGAGCCACCAATGATTTTAATTTAGTAGCTATACGTTGGATAACTACTTGGTCAGATACTTCTTCAACTAATATATTTAGTACGGACTGAACAAACTGTAGGTTTATCATTCCTTCCATAACTTTACGCTCACCTTGAATACTCAGGTCTAAAACTTTAGCTGCATCAAAAGCCCTATCAAATTGAAGTACTCCCAATGCCGCCCCTGCTTTATGCCTCATACCCTCATATTCAGTAAGATGCTCTGTTTGAACTCTAGCAAATCTCTGGCCCTCAGATTCTTTTATCCTCTCCATAGCCTCAGTTCTAGCTAAGTTCTTTTGTTCATTCCAATTATACTGCTTTGCCCATACATATAATGTAGGAACTTTCACATCAGAAGAAAATTCCACATTAATCTGGTCAACAATTTTTGGGCCTGATATGCCCTCTACCCACAGCTCCATAGCCCTGAGTTTAATTTCTTGGTCATATACTTTTGGCATTATATATATGACTCAAAGCCTTGGTCAATCTTTGAATTCTGAGATTCAAGGCTACCTCCAAAGGGAGTACCATCTGATTGAAGCAGCTTAGAAAAATCTACATGACCAGTCTTGCCATTCTTAGCACTAGTAAAGCAAGTAGGGAACACCCGCTTCTGACTACCAATCTTATAGGTATTGCTCATAATTGCTATCTCTGTCCTTGAACACACATTAGTAAAGCTGGGGTCACCCAGAGGTACGTAATTTTTATTGGCTAGGATAGAACCCTTTGTTTTACTTAAACCTTTAATATGGACATTCCAAAAACATTCTTCATAATCACAATATACTATCTTAGCATATTGCTCTCTAAATTCATCTTCAGTTAGTTCCTCAGGAAGTACATCTTCACTAGGTCGCTGGGGTTGTTCCTTACTATTAAAGTAAAATGTTAAACTCATCTTTATCCTCCATCTTTCTATATAGAGCTACACATGCTGCATCACAATAATCTTGCTCTTTGCTATTAATGTTTGCCCATTTTTCTATTGCAAATTGTTTAATGAAAGCCTTATCAGCTTTACCTGCTTGTAGTACCCAACGTTTCCATACTTTATTATCGACAGGCATACAAGAATATCCATTACGATAACAAATATACTTTGCCCCTGCTACTACCGCAGCAAGAGCAACCGTTGTTTTAGGGTTCTGGATATAGATAGCCGCTTCTACAGCAACTAGCAAATCACCTATATCTATTTTACTCAATTTCTCCTCAAATCCTTCTAATATTTCATAGAACCTATCTTCATAATTTGAGGCTAGACTAAACCATTTAAATTGCTCAATGATATTTTCCTCCTCATCAAGGAGAACACCATGAATAGCTTTAGTTGAACAGTCTAATCCTAGATAGTACATTATATCACACTTTCCTACTAGAAGTTGTATACTCTAGATTTTCATCTAAACCTGTAAGTGCAGATTCATAGTCATCAAATAGAGCAGGGTATTTAGTTTTTAAGATGCCTGCGATTTTATTAAATACTAAGCGTATTTCCTCTTCAGCATGTTCATCAGTTCTCATTTCAATTATATGTCGTGCAGCTCTGATATTACATGACCACCCAATGTTAGTTGCTAGACCAATGGGGGCTACTCGTCTAGCAGCAGATGTATAATATTTCTTTTTGCTGAACGGGAGGTCATCAAAAGGTATGCCCTCAATGACCTCAGCACGTTCTATAAGCCGTGCGTATTGGAGTTCTAGGTATTCCCACGTTTCTTCAAATATATCCGTAGAATTCTCATCTCCTGCATATGCTTGTGGTATCCAGAGGCCCATATCTTCCAGCCTTAGAAACCGCAAACTCTCCTGTGATATAGCAGTGCCAGCCCTGTGCCGTACTAGTTCATGGGTAACTACCCGACTAGTATCACAGATCATAAAAGACACCCACCCATGTTCCAATACTGAACCATGACCTATGTTAATTATATTCTTAAGGTATGAGGAGTTATCTCCACGTACTTTAGTAAGATTAGGATTTAACTCTGTCCCGAAAGACTTATAACATCCTCTGCCCATGACTTCAATCACTTCCCTCAAGTCACCTGGGCCTTGCCCATTACGTCCCTCATTACCATCCCGATTACCCTTCTTAGAAGTCCATCCTTGTGCACCAATATGGTCTAGATAGCTGTGAAGGGCAGCATCATTCACAGTATTCTCAGCTATCATAAATACTTGCGGTTCTACTCTATGCATAGTCTCTCTCCTTATAAGTACGTAAGGCTACAATTCTGGATACCGTTTGAAAGCCTGACGAATAAGCTTTAAGAAGACCCTCAATTCTAGTATGAATAGTTTCATACTCAATCACAGTCTTTCTCATCTCTCTCAGTTCATCATACGCTCCAAAAGCAGCACCCCTAACTTCTTCTCTCGTAAGTTTTTTCTTACCAATTATCTCCCGTTCCTCAGCCAGCTTAAAAATTGCTGAGGAATATGCCTCATCAAAAGCCGCTTCATATGCATTCTTCTTAGAAGAAACATCAGACAGTTCACGCTCTAGGTGGGCTTTATACCCACCATACACTGTAAGGAAAAGCTCAAGTTTCTTAGTATCTGCATTCATTAGAGTAGAGAAATCAAGTTCTTCCCTCTCCCCCAAGTCAATCCGCATTGCCGGTACATTTACTTCTTCTACATATTGATTAGCTTTTCTAACCGCTGATTGTGGAGTCCATCTTTTTTCCATTCGGCACCTCTTTACATCTACAATATTTCTCGCCAGTACACACAATAGGAATGGAAGTCATCTTCATAATATTAAGACACTTGTCCACTAATTGTTTCCAGACCTCCTCACTTTTTACTACACTAAAACACTTTACTTGCTGGTCATTTTTATTTTCGTATAGAACTATCCCATGTTCTATATTCATAATATTTAAATAGATTTGTAGCTGCAAGTAGTGGTCACTCTTGGGGTCAGTAATCAACGCCTTAAATCCTTTATCATTGATAGATTTTAATTCAACAATAGTTTTACCATAAACTTCATGTTGTATCATATAATCATATCTACCTGAAATAGGGGGGCTATCAAATTTAGTTGGTTTCTCTTCATCTATATAAATTCCCAACTCTTGAAAGTATTTAGTGAATCTTAATCCTAAGTAGTCACCACAATCAAATATCCTTCTAACATTTGCAGCTATAGGACTAGAGGGCATAAGCCCATTAAAAGCTAAATACACATATCGTTCACAAGGACTACTAACAATGGAAGGATAGAATGTACCGCCTCTACTAGGATAGGGTTGTTTTATTAAGCCATCGTTTATAAATTTAATTAGCCAAGCATCTTGATTAATTGCTACGGGGTTTGCGGGTTTAGTAGTTCGTCGCTTTCTAGACTTTGGAGTAGGTACTCCTCTTCCAATTTGTTTAATGCCTGCCATAATGTATCAGTCACCCCTGTCTTAGAATTTTCTTTGATATGCAGAATATTTTTAACTCCATATATACGCATTAAATCTGCATCTCTTTTTATATCTCGTTTCTTGAGATGTCCATATACACCATCTGCTTCAATTATCATTCCTAGCTCAGGAACAAAGAAATCCGCAATATAGTTACTTATAGGGACTTGGGTATCATAGCGGAGTCCTAAGTCAGATAGGACTTCCGCTATCGTGTTCTCTTGTTTAGTATAATCCCTAGGTAACATTAGCCTTCAACTCATCAAAACGAGATGGATTTTCTAAGAAAAAGTGTTTCAGGCCATTCATACCTTGCATCTTTTCCTCACCGTACATATACCAAGCTCCCCTTTGTTGTATAAGATCTTGGGTAAGAGCTTCACGAATAAAGCTTTCTACTACATCAATCCCACCTTCAATCCTAAAGGGAATCTTAACACTGTTCCAGTGCTCTCCACCAATCTTCGTCTTTCTCATTCTAATATCCATATCAAACCCTACCTTAATGCCCTTAGGTTCTTCAATCCATCCATCACGTTTAACCTGTAACAACGAATGAGCAAAGAATGTTTGGGCTAACCCACCTGGCATTGCATCAATAGATACAGGGCCAAGACTAGACCTAATCTGATTAATTAAGACCAAGGCTGAACCCTTCTTTAGGTGGGGAAGAATCTTAGGGAACGAGGAATTAACAAATCTGGCTTGCCACGCCATTGGATTATATCCAAAAGTCTCCTCATAGACTGCTGACGGAACTAGTCCTGCCATACTATCCAGCACAACTAAATCTACACCGTTGTCCATCATTTCCCTAACTGTTTCAAATGCCTCTTCTCCAGTAGTTGGTTGGCTAACCAGTACATTCTCAGTTTCCAAGCCACACTTTGCCATCCACTTGGAATCCCAAGACTGCTCTGTATCAACCCACCCTACAATGCCCCCGCCACTTTGAGCATTGACAGCTATTTGAGAAGCTAGAAAGCTTTTACCCACATTAGGAGGGCCATACAGGAGGGTAATACGTTTCTTAGCGATACCTCCGCCTGTAAGCTTATCTAGTGCAGGTATACCGAAAGGTATCTTATCGTATCCAAGCTCCTCACTATTACCCCGTTTCACATTAAGCTTCTTATTTCCTAGAAGTTCATCAATAACGTCTTTAGCAGTATCTTTCATTATTTATCTAACACCCCTTCAATTTGTTTATCAACTCTACCTTTAACAACATCCCATATCTGATCAGCCACCATACCAGCTTCATCAATCTGCTGGCTTATAGGTAGGGTTGTATCTATCTGGTCTATATTGAGGTCTACACGACCATACTGATTCGTTGACAGGTCACCTACTCTAAAGGTAAACCCTAGATGTACACTTACTTTAGCCATTCTGTACCTCCTCTAATTCCAATCTATGTATTCTTCTATTATATCACATTTCTTATTTGGTAAATCCCACTTAGACCAATCAATTTTAGTAGCCCAGGAACCTTGGCATACTTCCATATCAACTTTAAGTGGTATATCTAAACTGTTTGCTTCTAGTATGAGTTGTATTTGCGGTGGTAATTCTCGTATTTCCTCATCATGAATTTCACAAATGATTTCGTCATGCACTTGCAACAAGATGTTGCTCTTTTTATCTTTAAGATACTCGTGTACATATATCATCCTCTCATTTAAAATATCAGCACTAGTACCCTGTACTAGATAGTTAACACCTTTATACCCAAGTGTATTAGCAATTTTATATATGCGACCATACCGATTCTTTATCCATCCCCGTTGTTCAACAGTAGCAATAACTCTATTAATAAAAGAGCGGGAACCGTGGATATTCTTAAAATATTGTTGCTTATAAACTTTAGCCTGCTCCGTTGTGGTACTAAGTTGTTGAGCTAGCCTTTTATTCCCCAATCCATATAGAATACCAAACGTAATATTCTTTGCCATTTGCCTATAAAATTTAAACTCGTCATGGTCTTCTGTAATACCAAAGGCTATCTTAGCTGATTCACTATGGAAATCTACATCATCTCTAGTTAACAATTCATCCATCTCAGTGTTATGAAGATAGCTCAGAAAGACACGTACTTCCATTTGAGAGTAATCAAAGCTGACTAGGGTATACCCAGGTCTAGGTATAAATAACCTTCGTACTGCTACTTGGTCTACATTAGATTCGTCAAAAGATTCATCCCCGACAAAGCCCCATGTATCTAAAACACGATTACTAAGTGTAATATCAGATAGTTCCCCCTTAGACTTGGACGCTACAATAGCAGTTATCCTACCCCTAACAATTTCCCTCTCTTCATCCGTTAAAGACCTATCACTAAGTTTAAAGTGGGTACGAGGAATGTTCTGAAGATTGGGTTCTCTAGACGAGAGCCTTCCTGTCAATGTTCCCCAATTGCAGAATGAGGTGTGGAGACTATCAGTCTCTATATATGGATTAATATATGTAGACTGGAGTTTCTCAAGAGAACGATGTTGACGGACTAATCCTGCCAACTCATTATCTATTTGAACTAGTGCAACTTCACTCCACGATTCCTTATCCTTAGGAGTTTTAACGGGTGATGAAATACCCATCTCCGTAAATATTTCTCCCAACTGTTGAGTGCTACTAATATTAAATTCATGCCCAACCAGGCTATAGATATTCTGAACCACTTCAGCTTTACGTTTAGCCAGTTTCTGTGAAACATCTTGTGCATAGTCACTATCAACAATTACTCCCCTTCGTTCCATTTCAAAGAGAACCTTAGTCAACTCACATTGAGTATTAAAAACACCCTCTTGGTCAGTCTGCTTAATCTGTTCTAGCCTGTCTAAGTATAGCTTTTGGGTATACCATACATCTTTCTTACAGTATTCACCTAGGATATCAGGATGGGCCATAGAAAAATCTTTATTCCATTTGTGTTCACGTAAATACTTTTTAGTATCTATGTCATAACTAGCCGCTTCTTCCCCATAGGTACGCTTAATAGTATCAGTTAGTCCTAAATCTCTAACTTCGGTATGTTCTGTTAAACGCACCATAACTAAGACATCAACCAATCGTTGACGGTCTATAATTAACCCCTCATTAGCTAAGAAGTGGAGGTCAAACTTAATATTATATCCAATCAAAGTCGAAGGAATGGAATTAAGCCATCCTATTACTTCTTGACGAGCCTCTTCTGTTAGATTTTCTCCTTGTTGATGCCGAAAGGGGAAGTAATAATTAAACGATGATTCCCCATCATAGGAACATATCCCTAATCCACACACTTGATTAAAGCCATAGGGATTTAACCCGTTTGTTTCAACATCAATGACCCACGTATTAGACGATTCCAACCCTATTTGAGCTGTCTTATAATTAGCATTAGTAAATATCATGCAGCCGCATTCCATTCCGGTGGGTCAAATTGTCCTGTTTCTGACATACGTTTCATTAAACTATTATACGCCTCCGTTACAGATGTACCGATACCCGCCAGCCAAAGCTTATTTTTATTCGGTGCATTGATTTGCCACTGCTCTCCTGCTAAATCTCTTGTATCCCTACCCAATTTAATGTCGAAATTTGAAAAGTTATAGTACAACGAATGTAAACAATCTAAATCATCTTTACTAAATATCATTCTCTCCCCCTACTTATCTACCACAAAATGTCCCATCGGATGGGGCGGCTTTTCTTTCTCTCCTATCTTCCCCCACAATTTAAGGATACGTTCAGTAGCCCTTATTGTCTGTATATGGGATGGCCCTGTTTTTATAATATACCAATTTAATAACAAATCTATAACTTCTTCTAAAGTGGTGGGGGATTCGCCCCCACCACTTGGTTTATTAGAAGAGGTCATCGAGTTTAACCGCTTCAGAAGAGGCGGTGTGACCGTTTGATGTAGCTGCTGCTACGGTCACAGAACCATACCTATCTTTGAAGTATTCTTTAACTGCTGGTAGGTCTGCTTGCTCTTCAAACTTATCCTCAGGAATTTCCATATCTCTAGCAGTAGCAGAGATGCTATAAGAAGTATCTAGCATACCAGAACCAGTACGTTTAACACGTATTACACCCTTATCAAGTTGACCCCAGTCATTATAGACATCGACCAACTGGTTCCAAATATAATCACTACGTCCAAAAGTTAGTGCTATCAAACGATAGTCATTAATTACTTCTTTAAAGAGCTTCTTTCCACCTGGGCCAGAAACTTCTTCCCACGAATCTACTCGTTTCTCAGGATGAATAACTTCATGTACAAATGCCCAGAAACCAAACTTGTGGCTAGGCCGTGTATCTGAAGGAACATCTGAAGTATCTGTCTCTGGGTCAGATAGAAGGTTTACCCAACGATTGCCAGACCTGTACGTATAGATATAAAATTCATCTAGCTTAATGTCATCTTCATGACCTGTAGCCAATGAGGTTATAAACGCTTGGTCACCATCTTTAAACCAAATCTCTTTACCTAGTGCTTGATTACCATTACTGAGGCCAGTTTTCTGTTCTTCCCGTTGTTCTTGAATCCTATTAATTCCACCCATAATTTATTCTCTCCTTACCAATAATTTCTTTTATCTATTATATCACAAAGTTGGTTTTCATTTCTTACATCTTGAACATCTTTAAATCCTTTAGGTAATGTTATATACGATACTATAAAGCTATTAGATAGCTCTTTAAATATTTTATTTAAAGCTCTTTGTCCTGTAGAATCATTATCTAAACAAACAACAAATTCTTTAGTAGATATATTATACAACATTTCCCGTTGTTTTTTTGACATGCTTGAACCCAATAAAGCAATCGAACCAAAACCGTGCTGGTCTAACCACATAGTATCTAAGCTCCCTTCGGTAATACATACAAAAGGTTTCTTGACTAAGTGACAGTCTCCGAATAAGATCTTGGACTTCTTAAGCCCTTTAGAGTACATATACTTAGGGACAGCATTTAACCGTCTACTGACCCAGCCTATCATACGTTTGTTAGTATCATCTACTGGGATTATTAAGTCATTATAAGTATTAATTGCACATCCCCATTTAACCAATGTGTCTTTATTAAAGCCACGTTCTAATATCCATTTAGGAACGGAGGACTTATCGAAAGGAAAATCTACAGTGGGTAGCTCACCATCCTCATCAATCCTATATTCATCAAACAAGTCTATATTAAACGTGGCTTCTTGTTCCCGCAGTAAATTGTCAATCTGTATTTTAGAGTAGCTTAGATACTTCTGTAAGAACGTCTTTAAGCTACCTGAGCCACATCCTGCAAAACAGATCCAAACTCCCTTCTCAACATTAATTGAGCAGGAGTCTACTTTATCTATATGAAAGGGACACTTTATGGAGAACTCGTCCTTGTAAGTATCTGGCGTTATACCCACATCTAACAATACAGTTGTCCAATCGGTCATTAAAACTCCCCTGAATTATGAGAATCCTCTTTAATATACCCACTGTCTACATTCCACTCTAGCATGGAGCTATCAATAGACAGTTCACCATCTCTATATTTCTGATATTGGATAATACGTTTGAAGTCATTATCTTCTACCATACACATAGACAGAGCCACATCAGAAGCCCTAAGAAGAGCGTCACCAAAGGCTACATGCTCTGCTCTAGGGGGAGCATATAAATCTGCTGCGTCCCTATTAGCCTGAGTAGAAACAAATGTAGTAATGTTGTGGCTCATACATAGATTCTTAAGACCATAGAACAGAGAGTGCGACTGTTCCCACATAGCCTTTTTACCATCACCACTGGATACTAAGTATACCCCATCTAGAACTACAAAATCTGGTTGATGCTTTCTAACTAAGCCTGAGATAGAATCTAAGCTCATACCTTGTTGTCCTTCTATGTGGTCACATATCAGCATCTTACGACCATTAAGTTTAATCAAGAATTCTTTGTATGCTTCTTCATCAATAGGGTCACCGTTGCGTAGAGCCTTATGAGAAAAATTATACCCCATCATATTAGCTAACACAATATCTGTCCTAAGGCTAATTGCGTTAGTAGGCATCTCTGTGGAGATGAGTAGAGTTTTATACCCTGCCATCATCGCTACAGCGGCTGCATGGACACACATCCAAGTCTTTCCCATTGCTGGCCTAGCAAAGAGAGATATCAATTCTCCTGGCATCCAGCCTACACCCATCTTATTTATAGACTCAAAAGAAGTTGTGATTCCCATCATCCCTTCTTTACGTAGTTCATTCTTATTCTTCCAATCATTATACCTTTCTAGGTGACCACTATCATAGTTAGTAACATCTTCATCATAGACTAAACCAATGTCCTGTAAAGCTGTAACAATCTGTGCATATGCATCCTTAGGCTTTTCAAGAAGCATGGCCTTATTCTTTTGAAAAGACCCTACTACCTGTCTAAAGAGTACTTGGTCTTTAAAGGTATCTAGGGCATAGTCAAAAGTAAGGTTCTTAGCAGTATCATCTAGTGTAGGATAATTTTCACAGATTGTGCTAGTACTTGGCAGTTCCCCGTAGCTATCCAAGTATTTATTTACAAACTTATAAGCATCCCCATGCTGTGCAAAATCTTGTGAAGTATACTTAAACCGATTAAAATTCTTCTTCTCTGTTAAACCTAATATCAGTCCTGACTCAATGTAATCATAATTTTCCATTCTCTACTCCTTCTTAGAATCATAAATAATTCTATTAGAATCGTTGTGTACATAGTATACCACATCTATTTCTTCATAAAAATTATCTACAATCTTCTTCGCTTTAGCAAACGTATTTACTGTGTCTTCAACCCATACCATATTATTTAGTTGGCTAACCCCAATAATTCTAAACTCCCCATCAGGGGCAGTACGATCCTGAAGATGTTCTTTATCTAACTTCCGTTTAGTTTTTACTAGTCCTCTTTGCTGGTGCTTTACTCTTTTCATCCTTGAATCTCTCCATTAAATCTTTTTCTAATTGTATCATCTTAGTATGGTCTGTTGATTTAGGTAGCCATTTAGCTCTCAGCAACCTCAGCTCTTGCCATTTATCTATATACTCCTGTTGATTACTAGACTGAATCTTCCATCGTAATTCAGGGTTATCATCATCAGGTAAATAAAATTTAATCCCTGCAACAAAATAAGGGATAGAAACTGTATTTGAATTTCGTTTAATACAAGCCACTACCCCACATAAAAGAGCATAAACATTATGGACTTCAAGTAGTCCTTTTAGAAGCTTCATTTCATACCCTATGAAACGGCTAGGAACATATTCCTTGTCATGCTTCTTATAATATTCCTCTGAAAAAATTCTATGTAAATCGTTACAATTATAATCCTCTATACTTTTCTCCCTCTTTTCCATGTTCATAACTATCCTCTCCTTCAAATAAGGCATTAACTTTTACTCTAAGTCCTGCTCTAATAGTATACGCTGATTCATGTAAATCTTCAGTGATTTCTTCCATCGTTAATCCTTCTAATCTTAACACAACGAACTGTTCTTCTTTCATTGTTAGATTACTATCTTGAATTAGTTCCATCATTTCTACATGCTCAAACGAATCATCAATAGTACCTAATGCCTGCTGTATTTTATTAGATGGTATATCATCTATTCCTACCTCTAGTAAGTCTTCAATGCTTTGAGTATCTAAGTGTTTTCTCTGTGCTCTAACTATAAGAGTTCGTAATGTATTCAACATAGTTGTATGTAAATACGTATGAAACGTTGTACCGACATCAGGATTAAATCCTTTAGCAGCTTTTAGAATAGCAATTCTTAATTCTTGAGCAATATCATCTCTATCCATATCTACTACAAATGCGGAAGAAGCTATCTTTTGCACTTTAGGTTCCCACTTCACAATTAGATCGTCATTGATTTCTATTGCCGTTTCCATAGCTTTCTCCATAAAGATTTGGGAGTATATCCCTTAGCGATAAGATAGGCGTAGTTAGCCATAACCCCAGAAAAGAACAGTACAATTATATAAAGTACCCATAAAGGTAACGGTGCAAACTTAAAGAACGTTACCATTATTGTGTCCTCTAACATATGCATAGCTGTGATGCCGATTAATAGTTTCCAATAGAGTTTATCTATTTTATCAAGATGCATTAAATACTCCTCTTCCCTGTTATCCCGTCGCGTTGACCTCTATTATAACACGAAGTACTACAAAAAATATGTAGGTATCCTCGCTTATAGCCACCTTTTATTATACGCTTTTTACGTTTAAATTTTAAATGGCAGAACTCGCACTCAACGTCTATAAATTTTATATCGTCTTTACATTTACCTGGGCAAACTTGTTGTTTATTGGGGGTAGGACTATGACATACAGGACAATACACAAGTCGTTTCCGTTGGTATAATCCTTTAGTAGGTACTCCCGCAGTCTTCAAAATGTAAAAAATTCTCTGCTTAGTTACACCAAGCTCTTTAGCTATAGCTGGTAAAGTTAAGTAGGGTCGTTTTTCTTTTAGGTCTATTGCTTTGCTTCGTGTAGACATTATAACACATTAGCCTAAATAATTATTTCTACTACGCCTGGTGTAAATGCATACATTCCCGCTCCCTTCTTAGGCCAACTATCAGACTGGGGTTCAAAGATTTTTGATGTACCATCGGAGAACACAACAATATTATAGGCATGTCCTCCCGCATAATCAATTACTAATCCTACTGTATTCACATGAAACTTTCTATCTACTCTGGCTTTAAACGAGAAAGCAAAGTTATCGCAATCATATTTCTCGGCTACATACTTTTTATTGTCTGTCCAATCCCAGTCAATTATCTTCTGAAACTCTTTTTGGGATACAGCAATGTATTTACGATCTAGCCAAGTAATCTTAGCTGCACCTATAGCCTTACTGACATGTCCTGAGGACATTTCTTTATGACCAGTAAGTTCTGGGGGAGTTAATATTGACAGGTCATCTTTTAATTTAATAAGGGTTGTTACTAATTCTCCCATTTATCTACAACCTCCCTCAACTCTTTAGCAAGAACAATGGCTTCATTTCTCTCATCTTCTAATACTTTAATGCGCCTATTAAGAGCTTCAACCTTCATTTCAAGTTCTTCATTGCCCGAATTTCCTGACTTTGCTTTAATTAATGTTAACAACTGTTCTAATATTTTATTCAACGTCATGGTTTCTTTCCTCCAATAAATCTAAGACCGCCTCACACTGTCTCTCCAACCATAAATCAAACTTACATATCCTACTAGTGAATACTAGTAGTTGTATTACAATTTTCATATTTCCTCCTTTCTAGAAAACGTTTTCTGTTGCTTTAACTGCATTCTCAATGGCGGTTGACCGAATACAACCAGTAACAACATCCGCTAGCCGTCGTTTTAAATCAGTAGCTAAAATTTCAGGGGTAGGTGTTTCTTGATCTGTGCCTATCCATTCTCCTTCTTCATCATATTTAGGAACAGGGCAATGGTGGTGTTCCTGAATTAAATCCCATTGCTCATCTGTAAAGTCTATTGTAACTGTTACTGTCATATTTCCTCCTATACCTCAAACGCAGCTTGTTGTGCTTTTGTAGCTTTATCTTGGATACGCCTAGTAATTCTATTGGTCAAAAAAGTCTTTAACTCTCCTGAAACAATAGCTGCCGTCATTGTAACTGGGGTATACACGTCATCTTCTAAGGTATCTGGAATCTGGAAAGCCTCCCCACCGTGTTCTACTACCAAAGCCCATTGAGCATCTGTTAGTTCGATTGTGATATTTTGAGCCATTTAATTCCCCTCCAAAACTTCTATTCTTTCTTTTAATTCTTTAATTGCTGCTACTAATGGGGCAACTAATGATTCATATGCAATGCCCCAATCAACAACCCCTGTGTCTGCATCAGTAACTTCTGAATACACAGCCATATCTTCGGTATACCCAGAATCCAAAACAGCTTGTTTCATTTCTTGAGCCGTAAACCCAAACTCAATTTCAGTTCTATCGACTCGATTAAATGTTATGGGGTTTAATCTAGTGATAAAATCTAAGCCCTTCGTAATAGCTACTTTATTTTCTTTTAAGCCTGCGTCCGACGAAACGTCAGTAGCTAACGATGAGTACAGTCGTGCCCATCTTTTGGAACCTTTTCCTAAGTAGTAAGTACCACTAGCAGAAGGGTATATATCATTCATGACAGTTACGTCAGTAGTTGTAAATCTCATTTGGATACTGCCACCGGCACTAATAGCTACTCCAGAATCATAATACATACCGGAAGTTAAGTGGTCATCAAATGTATGTGAAGGGTCACCAGCAGAACCATCACCAGCTCTTACTTCATAACAGTCCGTGATAGTGTAATTATTCATATCTATATGAGAATCTATAGTCATCCAATCGTTAGTACCATCACTAGTTGCCCACCACAAGTCTCTACCATTACCTCTACAGACCAGACCCTTATATAAACCAGAGGTATAGAAGTACAATCCAGTAGTAGTATCAGCCCTTCTACGAATACTTAGTGCACTTGACGTACCATCATCCACACTCATTGTACTTGTCCATGTATGTGCGCCTGTCCAAGTAGGATTATCTCCTAATCCTACGCCACTACTGCTACCCGTAGTACTAAACTCTGTACCAGACAATGAAAGCCCAGAACCCGCTGTATAAGTAGTATCACTGTGTGTTCCATGCACAGAAGGAGCTTGCCAAGTAGCCGCTCCAGTAGTAGACCAGACCAGCAGCTGCCCCGATGAACCCCAAGGAGGAATATGTTCATACTGATTACCAGTAGTGTGGCTAATAGTACCAGTAGCTGTAATGGGGCCACCAGTAATGGCTCCTGATGTAGCTACTGATGTTACTGTTCCACTGCCGCCGCTGCCGCTATTAGTTACCCATTCTAAATCCCAAATATAAGGACTAGTGGTAGTTCCCGACCCAGTAAAAGTTCCGCTTTTTAAAGCCAAGACTTTCCCTGCGCCGCCACCGCTATAAGGAATCTGATAAATCATGCTATATGTTGGGTTGGCCTCCTTGACCCTATCCAATCCTACATAATTACCATCACTGGAGTCGTGTAATTTAGATGAAGATGATCCAGTAGCTTGAGCATAATCACCACTTTCCATAAAGACTAGAGGTCTATTACCAATAGCTACTTTACCCTTTAGGGGGTCAGGATAGAATGCAATATCTTGGCTAAAAGATGTAAGAATTAGGTCATTAGGAGAAGTGGTTATGTAAAACTCATCACCTGAACCATACGTTAAGCTACCTGTCCCAGTAGTATAAATCTGGGCAGACGAAACATTAGACTCACCAGCCTCGTTCCACCAAACCCCAGAATTTACACTGTTTTCTAATTGTAGGCCAGATGTTATAGCTAACTTTGACCTTTTTACACTTTGGGTGGCATTATTATAGATAGACAAACCATCAACATCAATTACAGCAGCCCCACCTATGAAGTAGGCTTTACCGTCAGTTGCTTTAAGTTCAAACTGTGTCGTGTCTGTTGTACTAGCTCTGCTAACACCTTTGATAGAAGTATGACTCATATCAATATAGCTTTGACCACTAGCAGGAGAGAAGGCTGTGGCACCGGTCATAAAGAGGCCATCAATAGCAGCACCGTTCTGCTTTAATATAATTCTGGCGGTATTTACTAACCCGCCATCAATGGTAGTACTCCCGTTATTAATGGCATCCATATAGTCATGCTTATACCAGCCATTTCCAGAAGTAACTATACCACTAACACCAGCCGCACTAGCTATATATTGTACCTGTGTACTAGTTTTTATCCATATATCACCCGCAGCAAAAGATACAGGGGTGGTTGCTGTTCCTTCTATTTGGAAAAGGGTGGCACCCTTTTCCCCTTCTGGGGCATTAGCATTTCTTATTTCCCATGTAGAGGTTGTCGAATCATAAACTTTAATTACTACAGGTGACGTGTTCAGGTCAAACCAAACATCATTATGACGAGGATTGCTTGGAGTACTAGTTGAGGCTGTAGTTATTGTCTTTTCGGAAATCTCGGCACGGGCAGCTACAGTTAATTTACCAGTATCTAGTGTACCTGCTTGAACATGGGTAGCAATAATTGCATCTGCTGCTATAACTGTGGCATTAATCGTGGGTGCTTTAGAATTAAAGGGAAGAATTGTAGGAGATTTTTGAGTTGCATCAGCCCCAACTACGACTAGCCCTAATAATACTTTAGAATCTCCTGTAGCAGTCGCATGAGTAGTAGTGAAGGAAACTGGGAGGGTTCCCGTAAGACCCGCACTTGTGCCATCTAGGTACATATAGTTAGTACTATTATTTGCTAAGTTGCCCGTATTACCTGCGGAAATTGTAACTACATCATCATTACCAAAGGTTAACGTAGATGCTCCACCAGAAGAACCATTATCCCACATAACCTGATTATAAAGATTATTCCTTGGCTTAACAGCTAGATTAGAAGTCCACGGTCTTGTTCCTTTTGCAAGTAAAGCCGTAGTCATAGAGTTAGGTTGTATAATTCTAGAGGCTTCAATAACTTGACTATCCACTCCTAGTACATTTGAAAAAGTGTTCATAAAGTGGATATTTACCATACCCATACCATTACCTGAAGACCCATCAAAAGGTATGTTTACAGTGTATAAAGACCCATCCACATTAAAGTTTCCTTTAATCTCTTTAGAGCCAGCATCTTCATTTGTACCAATTGTTAAATAGGCTAGGTTAATAAAACTAGGAGCCTTGGAATACCCATCATCATCATGAGTAAGTTCAGCCGCTTGAACATCATATGTACCATCAGCTTTTTCTGCATTCCGATCAAAGTATAACACATATTGCTTATTAGCTTGCATAGGGGAAGGATATGCCGCAGCAGTTAAGGCAGCATCCGTACTCCCAGGATTTAATTGAAACCTACGGCCTGGGTGACTAGATACAGAATGAACTTTAATCAACCCACCTGACCAAGAAAAGGAGTTATAATCACGGAGAGTCGCAGCAGCTAGGTTAGGGGCAGCACCATAGGCATGGTCATGCCACCATACCATACCTCTAGCTTCATAAGCACCGGAAGCTAACGCCATTGCATCTTGGGTTGTGGATTCAGCTAGTTCAACTATGGACGGAACTTGCTGAGAAATTAACTTCTTAGCTGTTTTGTACATGACTTTATCATTAATACCAACAGTACCAATTTCAGAACTAACGTGACCATTATCCCATTCATAGATAATACTTGTTATTAAATGGTCACCTACAGTTACAGCCGTAGCATTATCAACTCGTATAGCCATGCCTGACCTTAAAGGAACATATATATTATATATATCATCTACTGCCCAGCCACCTACACCTGTAGATGATTCACTAGTAGTACCTAATAGAGATGTCTTAAAAAGATTGACTGTAAGTGCATCATTACTAGTATCAATTGCACTTATATACCCTGCAAATACCCCAGAGCTACTCTCTTTAATCACCGAACAGCCTCGTCGCATTCCATAGTCAAGGGGAGTTTTAGTCGCTGCTATAACAGGTTTTAACGAGGAAGTGCTGGTGCCACTTTGAGCTTCACCTGTCCATCTCATATGAGGCCAATCTTTAATTCTAAACATGCCACTTCTCATCCGTGCAATTTTATCGTTATTACCACCTGCTAACCTAGTACTAGCATTCATTCTTATATAAGCATAGTATTCATCTGGCCCACCACCGAATTCCGCTATATCACTATAAGCAAACTTTTTTATTTGTTGGTCAGTTACTGGCGAAGACTTAAATTTACAAGCAATATATGTAGGAGTATATGTACCACCAGCATCTTCCTGCCCAGTTGTCCACCCTCTTTCATATAAGATATCGTTTTCAGATAAAGTTGCTATTATATCGTCTTGAGGTTCTGTTATGATAATATAGGGGTTCCCATTAGCATCTATATCTGAATACTGAATATTTCCTATCCATGTTTTAGTTGACCCCTCAAAAAACTGTTTAGCGTTAGTATTAGCAGTTGTTTGAGCACCCTCAGATTCACCAGTCTGCGTAAACACACCAGAATCTACCCCATTACTTTTATGTAAAGATGTTACCTGCTGAATAGAACGAACATCGAAATCGCCCTCTACTAGACTAGAAGAGGCACCATCCGCTCTTATAGGTTGGGCATACCTAAAAGTACCTATAGTCCCGTTTTCAATTAGGGGCTTTATATATAGTAGGGTAAAGACATCAATTCGTGCGGAGGCTGGTTTATCCCCTTTAACGCCTGGGTACTTATCAGAAGTTCCCCCAAGATTTTTACTCCCTTCAGGTGTACCCTGTCTTCTATCATAGTTTCCTGATACATCTATTCTATATTCTGTACGACCTTTATGGGTTATAGCTACATGTGTTACAATATCTTCTGAGAATCCTGCAAAATTAAAGTCATTAAACATATTACGAATTATATCATTACTCGTAGTTTGATTATCATCAACACTTTCTGTTAGAGCATACTTAGCTGTTAAACCATACGTTTCGGGACTTGAGGTCGAATAGTGACCCTTCCTAAAATAAGTAAAATCTTGTTGAGGAACAGTACTTAACGCATGGATAGGGGTAGTCCTTGTTGCATCTAAGAAAAATTCAAAACCAATTCCTGCTGTACTAGCGTCTATATACCAACGTTCCGACTGTGCTAGGATTTGTATACGCCTTAAAATATCTGTATCATTGGCTGCAATAATGACTTTACCATACGAGTCATCAGCATCTTCCTTAGAATTATCTCTAAGTTCATCTCTCTGAAAAGCTTTAATATAACTAGAACCATTATCAATCTTATGATCTACATATCCTATGGCTTGGGTAGTAGCTGTACCATAAGTAGCTTTAAGAATGAAATCTTTAATCTGATCTAATCTACGAGAAATATTATAGGGGTAATTACCTGGGCCGTTTGTTATAGTTGTACCTTGCCCATTAGAATCTCCAACCCCCCTCAACTTTGTTTTTCTTTCCTCAGTACTAAAATTCTTGGTGTTAGCTCCTACTAAATCTTGTAGAACATCAAAACAAGTAAGCTTTAAAGTTGTACCTAGATTTGCAAGGAAAGGCTCCTCAGATTTATGTATTCTTCCAACAAACAAGGTCATAAAATTTGATGCATCATGTACAATAATACGAGTAAGTTCAGGAAGTAGGGCATTAAATTGATTTACCTGTCCATTTGCCAGGGGGTTTGAAGCAAAGGCTAGTGGATGTAATGAATCAATTTCATAAGCTTTACGAACTGTTTGCCTGTTATTAATAATAAGATTACATTCTAGTGGAAGCCCAATATCATCCGTAATTCTGCACGAAATAACGGGGCTTCCCCCACTATATTGATAGGGAAGATTAGCGTTTGTAATTGCTGCTGCATCATTATAAGCAGGATTAGTAACGCGATTCTTTAATTGTACCCATTTATGATTAGACGCAGTTGCGTCCGTATCATCGAAGTATAAAACCGTTAAATTTCCAGCCATCTATTCTCTCCTAACTAAAAATTCTAGTCTTGGTATCAAATCTAGCTTCACATACAAACTGCATTTGGACAATCCACCTATCCTCTCTACCCGCATCTAATTGAAATCTAGCTTGCTGAAGAGCTACGACATAACTAGCACCCCCTGTAGCCTGTGGGTTATTGCCTGCACCCGTTACTGGCGCACCAGTAGAATCTCTATCAAATATGGGATAAGTATCATCTCCTATAATCATAGTCAGTACATTGTTATCATCAGCAACCCAAGTATATATTGCATCTTCTAATTTATTCTTATAAGGAATATAGTATTGTAGGCTTTGATGAGTTATAGCTTCCATACCCTCATATCCTAGGACTGTAGTTGTATTTACTGGAGCATTTTCTACTACAGCAGATAAAGTAATAGACGGACGAAATATACCAAAGTCTACTAATGCTGGACTATTCTGAGGAATGGGGATTTGGATAGGTGTCTTAGCAATAGATATTGTAAGGCTGTCTACTTTAAGAGCATACGTAGTTGTAACAGCACTACCCGTTTCAGAGTTTACATGTTTTAAAAGAACAGCTAAATCCATCTGCTTACGACCTCCATGACATGGGCATTCGCTGATTAGCAGTGTTCACGTTATATAAATCTGGGTTGCGATTCACAGCCGTTTGTTCATCATTTGATTTATTAGCCATCAAAACCAAGGCTCCACCAATAGCTGCACCAGCAACAGCTCCTATTGCAGTACCTATCCCAGGAATCGCAGAGCCTATCATAGCACCCGTCAAGGCACCTCCTCCTATTCCCATCGCCAGTCCTGTTCCACCTCCTGTCATCGCACCACCTGCTACCAGACCAGCACCCATTAGACCAGCACCTCCACGCATACCTACTCCTCTTGCCATTCTCCCCATTCTACTTCCACCACCTCCTGTGACAGGTGGCCCGTATGGGCCGCCCCCGCCGCCACCTCGTGTTACAAGTGCACTATATATTTTCATTAGCCAAGTAACCGTGACTGTTTCGCCTTTCTTCCGAAGCAGCCCCAGTATCTTAAAACCCCCTAGTAATTTAGCTAAAAAGACTCCAATTATAAAGTACTGAAATATATCCTTTAGTACAGTGCCAACCTTACCAGGGAGAAAACTCGTAATAAACCTGACACCTTTAGCAATTGCTTGAATTACTTTAACAATCACCCCAACTATTTGTTCAGCCTTCGCTTGAATCCCAGGAATATTAGCAGCCATACTCTTTAGAGCTGCAACTATTAGAGGCATAAATGGTGCTAAGATAACATCAACGAGAGCACCCAAGATTTGGAAAATGGTTCCTAGTGTACCAGTAAAAATTTGGGACTGCTTTAAGATAGAAGCAATACCTATATTAATACCTAAAGTATTACGTACATAGCCAGAAGTTTTTTTGTTTATACTATCTAAAGACTTGGTATCCTTACTTCGTGCTTTTTCTACCTCTCTATTATCAGTACGTGTGTCATTAGACTGTTTTACATCCGAAGGGTCAACAGCACCGCCAGGGGCATCAGCACCTCCAGCCATCTCTAAAATTATTTTACCAATTGTTGTATCGCCACCTTGTTGGGTTGTCATATATACAGTCCTATAATTATGTCATTCTGTTTTGTTGCTGGCTATTTGCCCTGTCTTGAAGTTCTTGTTCATAATCCGTTAGAGCCTGAATAGTGGCTAATATATGCTGCATATCATCATCACTAGCACTTACAATTAATTCCCACGGAATCTTCATCTTTAACAATGAGATGATAGTAATCCAATATACGTCTGTAAAATTATGTGCTAAGTTCTTTTCTGGCACCCCCCTTATATTTCTAGCTATCCTTTTTTTAGGGCATCCACACTTTGGGCTTGGTCTTCTCCAAAAGCCTTGGGTACAAGACTTTCCAGAGCTGCCCCTAACCGTGAATCAATGGATGATAGAAAACGCTCATCCGTAACGCCCCACGGAGCTTTTACAATCATCTGAGCTAAACAGGCTTTAACATATCCATCACCATCAAAGTCTACTTGACCACCGTCCTGCCATTTTAAACATTCAGATATGATTTTATTCCGCTTACTCCAGGGTATGGGTTTCACCTGAAGCTCAATTTCATCACCCGTTTCAGGAATGGAAAGGATTTTAATTTCAACATCAGAAGAAATTAGATACTTAGAAACATCAAATTCTACCCCTTCACTCGCTGCTGTACTCTTTTTTTGTTTAGTGGACATACTTACCTCCTATGGATAATACGCTTCTTGATCTCTTACAACTATTGTCATATTTCTAAATATCATGTCTACGGCTACTTGTAGGGGAGCATCTGTTGTAATCGTGTGTGGAGCAGACCTAATGAATGCACCACCACTGTTAACAGTTCCTGAAAGAGCTTTGCCTAAACTGCCAGGATCATGATCTCCTGAAGCAAGAGTCCCATGATGACCAGAAAATTCGGTGGTAAGGTCGCTTCTATCTAGCCCAGGAATGTCTATCCAAATGGCATCTTCCCAGGTATGTGCACCGTTATCCTGAAATGTGCCCCGTACAAATTTAAGACTTATAGCAAAACCTGCATGACCCCCGTTAGCAGTATATCTACCTTCTAACAATAACTCTTTAAATAAAGAAGTAGCTTTATCAAGATTTGTAGCTGTTCCTACAACAGTATTTGACCCTGTATCTGGAAGAGCTAGAGTACAAGTCATAGAATATTCACGGCGTTGTTCTCTAATTTCTGATGGCCCTTTATGATCACCATGCCTCTGTCCTATATAATAGCGGGGGTCTTCATTATTATTGATAGCAATATTAAATCCTCTCACCCTCGCAAATTCAGTACCATCTATTAATTTAACAGACCCACCAGAGAAATAGTAGGGTTCTGTAGTTGGGAGTTTTATATCAGCTACATCATACTTATTCATGATGGCATATCCAGGCATTCCTTGGGCTGCGAGTATGGTTCCATCTTCTACTGCCATTTCTCCTGCATTTGGATACCTCGATACCCCAGCCGTATGTGAAGCCTGATTATGAATCATGTCTTTAAATACAAGACTATCCCAGTTGACTGTTAGAAGCCCCCCTTCTTCAGCCAATATGGACATGGCTCCTACTTTTCCGCCAAGCCAGCGTCTATCAAAACGTTGTAGGTTATTTTCCACGCTGTCTTTCATGCCCAAATGTAGGCATAAGGAATCTAAATCATTCTGTTCTAAAATATAATGAGTAACTCCAGATTCAGGAGTTACCAGATGTATATCGGCAAGGTTAGGATGACTATACTTAAAGGGATGCTCATATTCTACCCAAGCATTACTTGGGACAATTCTTTTAACCACATTTATTTCAGGTGGATTAGTAGCCGTAGCTAAAGAAGGGTCTATTTCCGTTAGATTATACCCATCAGCTTGATACCCAACGAAATGGGGTGCACCTATTGCCCAATTAGCACCAGTATGAGCAGTATTGCTAGTTTTAACCCAAACATCCCCAGGTGAAATACCTCCAGTAACATTTAGATTAGTGTCTGTTAGTTGTCTAGGAATTGGAACTTCTGTACCAATTCCCCATCTAAGAGGCCACCCATTTAGAAGAATGATTCCATTCAAAGCACCTTGATAAGTATGCTGACCTGAATACACACTAGTAAAGTTACGCATAGAAGATTGACCTAAGAAATATCTAGGTTCAATAGCCATAACTGGATCAGGAGTATCAATAGTATCATATACCCCAGGAACAAACTTAATATGTTTAGACGTTGCTAAAAGCACATCTGCATCAGGAGATAATATACTGAGAACGGGTTGAACTCTTGTAGCTGAACCCCCACTGTAATTGACTTGGTTATGATTAAATGCCAATGGTCTGTCTAGAAAAAACCATCCTTTATTACCAGTTCCACTATCTTGTTCTACATGCTCTATACGTCTGATTTCAGTATGCCCTGAATGAGCAGTTGCATTCGTATTAGGAACTGACCCATTAGCATCTGTAGGTGTGGGGGGGCCAATTGTAATAAAATCTCCTGGCTCTTTTAATCGTGTATCACTAACATAAATTTTAGTTGTGCCAGGCGGGTAATTTGCAGGGCCATCGGCATCAAGAACTGTATCAGCTCCTGACCCTGTTCTTACATTTGTAATGGCTAATCTATCTGGATCTGCACCCGAAGATGTTTCCCTCATTATTGTTAGTTGTGCCTGGTCTGGTCGTAAGACAGCCATAGTTTCCCCTCCGTAGTCAATACCTACTTATATATTATACTCTAAATTAAGTGGTTTCCAAAAGGACTGCTTTGTTTTCTAGTTGGATAGTAATCACGCCTGTCCACAAGTTTACTTGTTCTTGTGTAAGCTCTGAAAAGCTAAGGAATCTTACTCTTTGGAAGTTAGCTAGGCCATGTACCTTTACGTGGAGTATCCGTCTAACCTCTCTCATAACATCATATAATCTCTGCCTATCTGCTAAAGTATATACTTGTAACTCAACCATATAATTTCTATTACCGTATTTATAGTTTCCTATGGGCTGTTCATCTACCGCAGGATTACCTGCCTTACCTACTATCTGGTCATTCACGTTTAAATCAATACGTAGTGGGTCACCAGCCCCTGTAACTTCTACAAATCCAGGCTTTTTAGTACTACCTGAAACATTAGCATAAGTCCAAGTAGCATCTAAGATATCTAGTACATCACTAGCTGGTAATGGTTCAGTATTAGGCATTAGAAAGTCTCAAAGGCTCTCATAGAATCTAGCAGAAGCTCAACTTCCATTGACCACGAATCAATTTTCTGAGCTATTTGCATCCTATCAGTTCCACTCACTACTAAATTCCCGAAGTCTGCACTTCTTAAGACTTCAATAGCTACTAGTTTTCTAGTAGAATCAAATACAATTCCTGCTTCTCTAGCATCAGCATGTATATCTCGTCCAGATAAGTAATCAACTTTAACAGGCATCATAAATTCTCCACCACCAAATCTCCATACTGGTGCATTGTATGACATAAATCGTGCAGGCAGTAAGAAATACCTAGAGAACTGTACCATGCCAAGTTCTGGAAGTAGGAAATATTCATTTTTACGTCCAGCAGTTTTAGTCTCCCAATCAGAACCATCCCAAATAGATAGGCGTAGAATCCTAGTGGGGTCAGGTCTATCTAATTTAAACCCATTGAGATTAAAATCATGGTACTCTTCAGCAACATAGTTTGGCCTCCACGATTTACGGGTAAGGTAGTCCACTCTAGATTCAGCTGATTGAATATATTGTTCTACTGTATCTTTAGTAGGTGTTGTAGTTGTTGTAAAATCAGCAGTCCCAGTTATATTTCCTAGCTGTAAGAAGTTGAAAACATCCTGTGTACTACAATATGTAGCATACGGACGCTTCTGCATACGATATACTTGAGGCACAGTGTCTACTGTAGCTGGGGTAACCCTAATCCAATACTTAGTTTGGCTATTTACAGCTTGTGTACCCCAACTACTAAGCTGATTAGATGGGAACATTTCTACCCCATCCCGACTAAAGGCATATCCTACTCCTGCAAGAGGGTCATTCACATCCCGTGAAAGCCTACCTGACGAAGGTGTAAAAGCAGTCCAACCATTACTCCCATCAGAAAATTCCCAGGTTAAAGCACCTAGACTACCTGAAGTAGCTAAATCAAATACAGCCAAGTCAAATCTATTGGCATCCCCCAAATAGAGATAATGACTAGCTGTATCAAATATAGTAGTAGCAGTTCCCAAAGGGGATTGCATCTCTTGAGTTATATTTGTAAAGCCACTATTAGCTGACGTAGCTTTAAATATTGTATCAAATTCCAATCCTGCTGATGAGGGCATTGTTTCTCCTTATGAAGCTATTACTTCAGATGGGTATTGTTCGCTTCGCTCAAAACTATCTTCATCTACAACCCCGTTAATACTTTCTGGTGCTGCTTCTTGCTTGCCCCTCAAGTACATGGCTATGCCATTAAGGTTATGAATCTGTTGTGTAAGTTGTTCTCGTTGGGTATTCAGGGCATTTAATTGACCCACCAATTCTTCTAGTTGCTTATTTACTTGTTCCAAATCTTGTTCCACATCTATATTTGACATATCTTTCCTCCTACCCTTTTGTTTACTTATATATTATACCACATTTATCCTTTTAATTCAGCTATTCTTTAGGTAAACCTTCAGGCCATTTGGCTTTTAATTCATCCGCTGTATCGGTAGTCAAATCAAAGGTCTGAGGTA
>Ga0209501_10000348_pt1 | contig 57395 bp, 52 predicted proteins | sample ArcticOcean_MG_C_4_FD_187434 | JGI IMG/M metagenome (GOLD analysis project Ga0209501, IMG submission 187434) | Marine microbial communities from western Arctic Ocean - ArcticOcean_MG_CB4_134 (SPAdes) (version 2) | ecosystem: Environmental > Aquatic > Marine > Oceanic | place: Arctic Ocean...
TAAATCCGCCGATTGATGCCAAACCGTATTCACAAGGAATAAAGAATGGTGGGTCATGATGGATTTGAACCATCGACCAATTGATTAAAAGTCAACTGCTCTACCAACTGAGCTAATGACCCGCTCTATTGTTACGTTTAAATGTAACTTACTACTTTGCGTAAATCCGCCGATTGGAACCAGTCACTATTCACAAGGAATAAAGAATGGTGGGTTATGATGGATTTGAACCATCGACCAATTGATTAAAAGTCAACTGCTCTACCAACTGAGCTAATAACCCATTCCAGTTGCTAACTTATTACTAAGTTAAAGCTTACGTAAATCCGCCGATTGATGCCAAACCGTATTCACAAGGAATAAAGAATGGTGGGTCATGATGGATTTGAACCATCGACCAATTGATTAAAAGTCAACTGCTCTACCAACTGAGCTAATGACCCGCTCTGACGTTGCGTTTTATAACAACTTAGTATTGTACGTAAATCCGCCGATAAAAGACCATTCAAATGATGGTGGGTTATGATGGATTTGAACCATCGACCAATTGATTAAAAGTCAACTGCTCTACCAACTGAGCTAATAACCCGCTCTTTTTGTCGCATTTCGAGTGGGGTAACCATTCGTTTGCTGCGGGCGCTTATAATACTTATTTATAAAATGAGTGCAACCGAAATTGTCTCTTTTTTTAAGTTTTTATGTCTAGATGCACAAAATTAAACCGTTTGTGCTCAAACTACATGCAAATCCAAGATTCTTCGAGAGTTTCCATGTAGTTTGCTCGCCTTAACTAGAAATTTAATCGCTGGTGAACTTTAGTTTCCCAAACGATCAGTTGCTAGTTTTGCAGCGGTAGTACTTGGGTATTGATTGATAAGATCGCTCAATATTTTTTGTGCTTGCGCCGCTGAACCTTGATCTTGTAAAAGTGTGCCTAACTTTAGCATTGCATCAGGGCGTTTATTAGAATTTGGAAATTCGTTAACAACCACTTTAAAATGCTCCACCGCTTTTACGCCATCATTTTTGATAGTAAGCAACTGCCCTAACCAATAATGCGCGTTAGACGCATATACAGAGTTTGGATAGGTAGTCAAAAACGTTTGAAATTCAGGAATCGCTTGATCATAACGTTTATCTTTCATTATTAACGCAACAGCACGCTCGTACGCTTCATTTTCAGATAAGTCACTGCTGTAGCTCTGTGCATCGTTTGGCTGCGCCTGATCGACTACTGGAGCTGCTGTTGGCTGTGTATAAGCCTGGCTCACGCGGTTTTCAATCTCTTGATACAACTCACGCTGACGCTGCAGTACTTTTTCAAGTTTGTAGCTTTGCTCTTCAGTTACACCGCGAATTTGACTTACTTCGTCTTGTAACAAGTTAAGTTGTTGCTGTAACTCTACTTGTAAAAAGTTACGCGACTGCATCATATTCTCAAGCGACGCTAATCGCTTCTCAATACTTGATTGTGAACTTGCAGCTTCTGAAACAGGAGCGGGAGCAGCCATTAACTGGGTGCTCCCGCTCAATATCATGGCTGCCAAAATAATTTTCGGCTTCATAATATCTCTTATCTTAGTAAACTAGTACCGCACGGCGGTTTTTAGCGAAAGCTGATTCAGTGCGAGATTTAACCATTGGCTTCTCTTCACCGTAGCTTACCACTGACATTTGGCTAGCTGAAACACCTAAGCTTAATAGGTATTTTTCAACTGCTTGGCCACGGTGCTCACCTAGTGCAATATTGTACTCTGGAGTACCGCGCTCATCTGCGTGGCCTTCAATTAGAACTTTAACTGATGGGTTTTGAACTAAAAACTCAGCATGTGCACGAAGTAAATCTGCGTACTTACCTTCAACAGTCGCTTTATCAAAGTCAAAGTAAATTACTTGCTCTTGACGAAGTGCTTCGTACTTTTGACGAAGTTGCTCTTCTGCTTGTTGCTCAGGAGAGATTGTAGCTACTTCAACTGTATCAGTGTTAGTTGATTGCTCAACAACGCCTTGATTTGATTGGTTTGCAGCACCTTCATCAATATCAGAAGATGAGCTACAAGCTGCTAATGTCATTACTGGCACAGCAATTAGCAGGCCTTTAAGTATTTTGTTAAGTTGCATTGAGTAGATTCCTATTTTGAGTAAACCAGTAATATTACTGTAAGTATGGCGACCAAGCTGGTGCCTTTACTTGTCCGTCTAGCACAGGTAACCGTGCTTTAAAGCGGCCGTCCATCGATACTAGCGCAAGTACCTGTTTATTATTATGGAGCGTGCTGTATATAATCATCGAACCATTTGGCGCTATGCTCGGTGATTCATCTAGGCGTGTTCTCGTTAATACTTGAAACGCACCTGTAGCCAGCTCTTTCTTAGCAAGATGGTACTGCCCGTTGGTACGGTTAACCATCACTAATTCTTTTCCATCTGGTGTTATAGAACCAGCAAGGTTCATATCACCATCAAAGGTGAGTCGTTGTGACCTACCTGTTTTTAAATTTAACTTATAAATCTGAGCATTACCACCCCTTTCAGATGTAAACACAATATCTTGGCCATTAGGGTACCAAGATGGCTCAGTATCTATGCTACGATGATTTGTTAAGCGTGTTTCTTTACGTGTAGCAAGGTCAAGCATGTAAACTTCTGTCGCACCCGTCTTATCCTTAGAAAGCACTAATAATAGCTTTTTACCATCTGGCGAAAACTGCGGTGCACCATTAATACCACGGTAGCTTGCTATTATTTCACGCTTACCTGTGTATATATCTTGAATGTAAATTTGGCTTTGACGGTTTTCAAACGTTACATACGCTAGTTTAGTACCATTTGGTGACCATGCTGGCGACATTAATGGTTCTTTTGAACGAAGTAATACCTGTTCGTTAAAACCATCGTAATCAGCAACGACTAGTTGATAAGGTTTAGGCTCGTTATCACGTACTATTACATATGCAATTTTAGTTAAAAACGCGCCCTTTTCATCCGTTAGCTTTTCATAAATAACATCACTAATGCGGTGTGAATAACGACGAAAACCACTCTCGCCAATAACACTTTCACGCGCTTCTAAAATATGATCTTGGCTTTTAACTAACTTACCGTTACTCATCATTTGCGTATTGCCACCGGTAATTTGGCCGCGAATCACATCAACTAATTCATAACGAACTAAATAACGCCCATCAGTTTGTTGTTCAACCTCACCAACAAGAACAGCTTCAACACCTTTATTAACCCAAGACGCATAATCAATTTCGCCATCTTTACTTGGCTGTTGCGGCATTTGCGCCACATCAACAGGTTTAAACTTACCACTGCGCATTAAATCGGCAGCAATAACACCACTTAGCTTTTCAGGAATTGGACCAACACCTTGGTATTTAAAAGGTACAATGGCAATAGGCCTTGCACCGTCTACACCTTCTGTTATTACAATTTCAAGCGCTGCATTAGCAACACCCGTAAACCCAAACAGTAAAACTAAACAGGCTATTTTTATTTTGTTGAACATATCATTCCTTTAAAATTCTGGCTTGATTGTTAAATTAATATTCTTAAGTTTTTCGAATACGTCTTTATCTTTAGATACCGGTAATGTGTCAGCCATGCGCACAGCTCTTAATGCAGCTTCACATACTAACTTGTCGCCACCTAATGATTTAACTTGCGTTACTAAACCATTAAAGCCCAAACGAATATTAACTCGGCACTGTTGGTTTTTCATTTTTTCATCAATCAGTAAGTTTTGCTGAATACGCGCCATAATTAATGCACGGTACTTATCAACTTCGCTCACCACTTGTTGCTGACGTATTTTACTACGGGCAGCCTGCTCTTTGGCAAGTTGCTCTTGTAACATTTGCTCTTGCATTGCTTGCTGGCGTTTACGTTCGGCCTCAGCAGCACGCTCTTTTGCTTCCTCTTCACGCTTTTTGCGCTCAGCTTCTGCTTTTTTAAGCGCTTCTTCTTCAGCTTTGCGTTTGTCAGCTGCTGCTTTTGCTGCGTTTTCAGCTTCTTGCTTTTGCTTTTCGGCTTGCTTAGCTTTAGCACGCTCTTTTTGCTCAATGGCACGTGCTTTTTTAGCTTCTGCCTCGGCTTGCGCTTTTTCTTTCTCTTTAGCTTTACGCTCTTGTTCTAGCTTTTTAATATTACGTGCTTCTGATTCGCGTTGCTTGCGTGCATTGGCCGCTCTGCGTTCTAAATCACGGATACGTTTATCTTCAGCACTTTTTTTATCTTTTTCTTTCTTTTGAAGTTCAGCAATTTTTTGCTCAACTTGTTTTTGATCAACTGTAACGGCTGATACCGCTTTATCTGGCGTAGGTATAGCCGAATTAAGCGTTACTTCCATTACTTTAGGTGTTGGCGGATGAATATTTGCAGAAGCATACAAAAATCCACCAATCCCTAAATGAAGTACTATTGATTTTACTACTGAACTATTCATACAGCTACTTCCCCTCAAAGGATTCAGTCATTAATCCTACTGATGGTACGCCTGCATTTTTCAAAAAATCCATTAGTAATAATACTTCTTGATACGACACCTTACCCGAGCCTTTAATCATTACCGGCACGTCAGGGTTTTTCATTAGCTGTAATTTTATAACCGCAGCCACATCAAGTGCTTCCATAGGCTCTTCTGGATCAGTACCTACACTCACGTAATATTTACCTTGTGCATCTATTGAGGCAATAATAGGCGGAGTATCTTTAGTATCAACTAAATCAGACTCTTCCATTTTAGGTAAATCAACTTTTACACCATGCGTAATAAGCGGTGCTGTAGCCATAAATATTATAAGTAGTACCAACATTACATCAATGTAAGGTACTACATTAATCTCTGCGACCGGACGGCGCTTTTTACGCTGATACATTCGCTTGTGCCTCTATTTGTGTAGCTGCTTGACGGTGTAAAATATTAGCAAACTCTTCCATAAAGTTAATATAGTGAGACTCAAGCTTTTCAACACTGTTTGAAAAACGGTTATAAGCAATAACAGCAGGTATCGCCGCAAATAAACCCATAGCAGTCGCAATAAGTGCCTCTGCAATACCTGGTGCTACCATTTGTAATGTAGCTTGCTTAACTTCACCTAGTGCTATAAAGGCATTCATTATACCCCACACTGTACCAAACAAACCGATGTACGGACTTATAGAACCTACTGTTGCTAAAAACGATAGACTAGATTCCATTTTTTCAATTTCACGAGAAAGCGCAACACGCATAGAGCGGTGCGTTCCTTCCATAACAATACTCGCACTTTGAAATGTATTCTTTTTATGACGAGCAAACTCTTTAAAGCCCGAAGTAAACAAAGCTTCAATGCCTTGAGACTGACCGCTGCGTGACGATATCTCGTTATATAATTTGCTTAAATCAATACCCGACCAAAACTTTTGCTCAAATTTCTTAGCATTTATTAGCGCATCCGATATTGCTTTTTTACGTTGAAATATAATTGTCCACGACATTACAGACATGGCAACTAGCCCTAACATTACTAATTGAACAAGCAAACTTGCTTCTAAAATTAGATCTAAAAAATTAAGCCCTGATCCCACGTTAAACTCCTAAATAATTTCAAAATACGGCAAATTGGTTAATTTGTGTAAATATGACCGCTTACACGGCCAAAAGTTGCATCTAGTGTATCTAGTCCATTTCAAGCTGACAACGGTATTGCTATGAATAGGCAACAAAAAACGTTAAAAAAACAGCTTTAGTTAGCATTTCCCTTTGCCTCAGTATTTTATTTAAACTTTAAAACAAACTCGCTAACTATAAATATGCGTAAATATATACATGAAACGTCATAAAATGCGCCGTTTATTCAAAATAAGAGCATAAACACTCAAAACCTATAAGCCTCACCTCCACGTAATAGTAAAACTAATACCGAGCTATAACGAAATAAATTACTTAAGTTATAAATTTCATGAGCTTATAAATTTAACGATTAATTAACGCACAAGATTCAAACAACAATAAAATTCACTAAATTAGTTTTTCTAATCTGAAAATACAAATTTTCTAGTTTGAACAAAAAAGTAAACTTACGTATTATTCCCCCATACCGAGCTAGCGCACTGAATGAGATAGTTTCATTAAGCCAAGTTCTTAGTAATAGGATATTTTATCGTATTACATTGTTTTACTCTTTCTGGATAAAACCAAATTTAGTAAAACGTAGTTCCCCTGGATTACTTCCTTCAACTTGTTGTTTGCCCGCATTTTTTGCGGGCTTTTTTTTGCCTGCAATTTAGTGCGCTACATATTTTATTTATAAACTAATAATTGCCTTACCTAATTTACAATAAGTAATTCGCTTACTAGTTTGAATGGTACGCAGGATAGCCTCGCGAGTCTTAACGCCCTGTGAATTAACAGTTAACTATAAAGCGTATTAGTATTTTGAAATAACATTTGCAACAGTGTGTTGAGGTTTTGAGTATAATAATTTGAAACAAAGGGATACTGAGACAATTACCTGCTGCGCAATAAACCACAGCAAGTAAAGTATATAGGCTAGTCTTTTTTAGGAAGTAAACCAAAGTGATGATATGCACTATCAGAGACTATGCGCCCACGTGGTGTTCGCTGAATAAATCCTTGCTGGATTAAAAATGGCTCTATTACATCTTCTATTGTTTCACGCTCTTCACCAATAGCAGCCGCTACATTGTCGAGCCCGACAGGGCCGCCCATAAATTTTTCGATTATGGTGAGTAAATATTTGCGGTCCATATAATCAAAACCACTTTTATCTACGTCAATCATATCAAGGGCTTGCTTAGCTACATCGGCGTTTACTGTACCGTCAGATTTTACTTGAGTGTAATCGCGTACACGGCGTAATAAGCGGTTTGCAATACGTGGTGTGCCGCGTGAGCGCTGGGCAATTTCGGTAGCGCCATCGTCACACATTTCTAAACCAAGATAATGTGCAGAGCGCCCTACTATGTGCGACAAATCTTCTACAGAATAAAACTCTAATCGCTGCACAATTCCAAAACGGTCACGCAGTGGCGATGTAAGCGAGCCTGCTCGAGTGGTTGCACCAATAAGTGTAAATGCAGGTAAGTCTAATTTAATAGAACGCGCAGCTGGGCCTTCACCAATCATTATATCAAGCTGGTAGTCTTCCATTGCGGGATACAGTATTTCTTCAACTTGCGGGCTTAGCCTGTGTATTTCATCAATAAACAGTACGTCGCCCTCTTCTAAATTAGTAAGTAGAGCAGCTAAATCGCCTGCTTTTTCAAGTACAGGGCCTGATGTTGTTTTAATACTTACGTGTAATTCATTGGCTACAATATTTGCAAGCGTGGTTTTACCAAGCCCAGGTGGGCCAAATATTAATAAATGATCGAGTGCTTCACCACGGGTTCGCGCAGCTTCAATAAAAATTTCCATTTGCTGCTTAACATGAGGCTGGCCTCTGTAGTCGGCTAAAAGTTTTGGTCTTATTGCACGATCTATAGAGTCTTCATTTGTTTTTTCAGTCGCATCAATTAAGCGATCCGCTTCAATCATGGGTTACTCACAACATAGATTTTAAAGATTCTCTAATAAGAACCTCAGTAGACATATCGGGTTTACTTATCGATTTTACTGCTTTTTGAGCTTGTGGCAATTTATAACCTAATGCAAGCAGTGCCGATACGGCATCATCGGCTGCGTTATTAGCTATTGTCGCATCGCTCATTGGCTCTATTACTGCGCTGTCGCTAAATGGCGTAAATAAATCATTACCCCAATCTTTTAGTCTGTCTTTCATTTCGAGTACTAAACGCTCGGCTGTTTTTTTACCTACACCGGGTAATTTAACAAGCGATGTTGAGTCTTCGTTATTTACACAACTTACAAATTGTTTTGCCGACATGCCCGATAAAATAGCTAAGCCAAGTTTTGGCCCTACGCCATTTGCTTTTAAAAGCTCTCTAAACAAGGCACGTTCAACTTTATTATTAAAACCAAATAATAGTTGAGCATCTTCACGCACTACAAAGTGAGTGTAAACAATCGCGTTTTCACCAATTTTTGGTAAATCGTAAAAACAGGTCATTGGCATTTGTACTTCGTAACCTACACCACTTACTTCGAGTAATATTTCTGGTGGCTGTTTTTCGACTAAAATACCATTTAAGCGGCCTATCATAATTATTTCCTTAAACGTCCTCTAACGGTTTTGCTTGCGCTGCCCGCTAGTTTAATTAAATTTTGTTCTGAGTGGGCGTGGCAAATCGCAATAGCGAGTGCATCAGCTGCATCGGCCTGTGGCGTACCGGGTAGTTTTAAAATATTTTTTACCATGTGTTGCACTTGTGTTTTATCTGCGCCACCGTTGCCTACTACTGCTTGCTTAATTTGCCTAGCTGAGTATTCAAATACAGGTAAGTCGGCCATCGCAGCGCCCACAATCGCAGCGCCTCTAGCTTGGCCTAGTTTTAAAGCTGAATCGGGGTTGTGCGCCATAAATACTTTTTCAATGGCAAAGGTTTCTGGCGAAAACTGCTCAATAAGCTGTGTAATGCCTTGGTAGATCATTTTAAGCCTAACCGGAAAAGGATGATCGGCTAACTTAATACAGCCACTGCCTAAGTATGTAAATTTAGAACCTTGATGGGCAACAACACCATATCCGGTCAAACGTGAACCAGGATCGATCCCTAAAATGATGGCCAAACAGCGCTCCATTGTTATTATTTTAAAATTACGCTAATAATGCCAGAGCACTGTATAAATTACCAGTACAAAGAAAAACAAAAATGCCCACGTACTAGGTGGGCATTTACAGGAGCATGTTAGTTTAAGCTTACCCTAGGGCACGCACTAACCCTTGGGTATTTTGTTTAAGTGTTCGGGCAATCATTAAATAGCCTAAACCAGCCACAAATACGCCGCCAGCTACCGGACCTATAATCCATATATGTGGGTGTAACTTACCTGCTAAATCAAACATTTGTTGCTGCACAATCAAAAGCGCTATATCACTAAAAAATGCAGCCACTAAACCAGCTAAACCGCCTAGTAATAAAAACTCATACAGGGTCGCGTTTTTAATTAATCGGCTTTTAGCCCCAAGCGTTCGCAGTATTACAATTTCTTGCATACGCTCACCTAAACTAGCTTGCACTTGCGATATAAGTACAAGCGCGCCACACAGCACAACAATTGCAAGTACAAAGCCAATGGCGAGCGATACTTGCGAAATAGTAGTTTGTATTTGCTTAACAAAGTTATCAATATCAATGGCTGTAATAGTAGGGTAAGTACGTAATAACTGGCTAAAGTCACGTTTTTGATCTGGATTTATACGTACCGACGAAATATACGTCGCCGGAAAATCTGCAAGTACATCAGGGCTTAAAATAATAAAAAAGTTAGGTTTAAGCGTGGCCCAATTTACTTTGCGCACACTGGTGATTTTAGCGTCGAACGACTGCGAACCAATTAAAAATGTAAGCGTATCGCCTATCTCAACATCTAATCGCTCAAGCATCGACTCCTCTACTGAAGCCTCAGCCATCGCATTTTCACCAAACCACGTGCCTTGTGTTACTTCATTTTGGTCAGGCACATCTTTAAGCCATGTAAGGTTTAGCTCACGACCAATACCTGCACGTGCTTCTTCGTCTTTTTTCTCGTTGTCTTGCAGCGATACAGAACGTGCTACCAACTCGCCGTTTACCGCATTTACGCGCCCACGAATAGTGGGATAAAACTCTGATACCTGAATATCTTTTTGAGCTAAATATTCATTAATTGGCTCAAGCTCATTTTGCGTAATATTAACCAAAAACGCATTAGGCGCGTCGCTTGGAAGTTGCGACTGCCAATCAGATATCATGTCGTTTTTAAGTACCACTAAAAACAGCAGTAATTTAATTGCTAACGAAAAACTAATTAACTGTACCGCGTTCACATTTGCACGCTTTTGGATAGATGCAATTGCAAGCGACCAACTATTACCTGGCTTTAATCCTAGCTTTCGACCACCACCAAATATTAATTTAGATACTAAAAACAGCACACCAATTAGCGCAAGTGTTGATATAAACAAAATAAGCGTTATTTTTATGTTGTTACTAAATAACCACATTAATAAAAACACAGTTAGCGCACTCATACCTAAATGCACACGACTTACAGCCAACTTGTCACCTAAGTTACGGCGCAGTACTCTAAGCGGTGGAATATCAAATAAATCAAATAACGGTTTAATAGAAAACATAACAGCACAAATTACGCCAGTGCTTATAGCCACCAGCCAAGGTTTAAAGCCACCTAAGGGTAGCTCTGTGCCCATACTTTTTGATAAGTAACTTGTTGCTATTTCTTGCAAGCCATAACCAATTAACAGCCCTATACTTACCGCCATTGCACATACAAGCAATAAATGAAGCATGTATATTTTGCGGATCATTGAGCGGCTACCGCCGAGCGTTTTCATCATCGCTACTGGGTCGTATTGGCGTTCACAATAACGTTTTGCTGAAACAGCTATAGCCACTGCGGCTAAAATAATACCTAATAGACCGGCTAGTAATAAAAAGCTCTCTGCGCGGTTTAAACTATTTGAAATAGGTGATTGGCGGTCTTTAACGCCATACCATTGTTGGTTTTCTTTCATTTGTGGTTTAAGCCACTCGTAAAAGCTATTTATATCGGCCTCACTACCTGCATAAAGTTGGCGATAATAAACACGACTACCCGGCTGCACAACTTCGGTTTTTGCCACATCGTCAATATTAATAAGCACACGACGGCTACTTGAAAATACATTAAATGGCGCGTCTGGCTCTTCTACAATAACTTTTGAAACATTAAATAATGCCGCGCCAAGCTCTACTTGCGCGCCTATATCAATATTTAAACTGTAAAATACCGACTCACTTAGCCACACATTACCCGGCGTTGGCCCGCTATTAGCAACTTTAGTTTCACCGGTTAGGGTATCTTTAACTTTTAACTGCCCTTTTAGCGGGTACGCATTAGATGCCGCTTTTACTGAGCTAAACTGCATTTCATCATCGGCAAACAACATAGTGTCGAAATACACCATTTGCGCCGTTTTTAAATTTTGGCTCTGTGCTTGAGTAATAAAAGCGGTGTCCAGAACATGGTCGCTTGCAAGTACACGGTCTGCTGCAATAAAAGCACTGCTTTTTTGCGCAATACTTTGCCCTATTCGCTCAGTAACCATAGACAATGTAAGCACGGTTAAAACAGCAAGGGCGATAGCTGCGCTTATAACTGTTAGCTCACCACGGCGAAATTCTCGCGAAAATAACTTAAGCGCTAACTTAACCCACATTAGCAACGTCCTCTACTTGGCTTTTTACCAGTAAACCCGCTTCTATTTGAATAATGTGCTCACATTTTTGTGCAAGCCCTTCATCGTGAGTTACCAAAATAAGCGTAGTACCGTGCTGAGTATTTAAATCAAATAATAAGGATTCAATCATTTTACCGTTTTTGCTGTCTAAATTAGCCGAAGGCTCATCAGCAAATAGTATTTTAGGTGTACCAATAAATGCTCGCGCAATAGCAACACGCTGCTGTTCACCGCCAGAGAGTTGCGACGGGTAATGATCAATTCGATGGCTCAAGCCTACTTTTTCAAGCAAAGCAATTGCTTGCTCTTTTGCATCACTTTCACCAGCGAGCTCTGCTGGTAGCATAACGTTTTCTAGTGCCGTTAAGCTTTGTACTAACATAAACGATTGAAACACAAATCCAATTTTAGCCGCGCGCAGTGCAGCACGCTCTTCTTCATCTAAATTGTGTAATGGTTCACCATCTAAAAATATTTCGCCGCTGCTTGCGGTATCCAGCCCCGCTAATAAACTGAGTAACGTTGATTTACCAGAGCCCGACGTGCCAACAATAGCAACAGACTCGCCATGCTTGACATTAAAGCTGATGTCGCTGAGGATGGGCAGCTCACCTTCAAAGGTAGAAACTATTTTAGACAAACCATTAACCTGAATTATATTTAATTGAGAAAGCGCTGACATATGACTCATTCAATCCTTCGTTTAGTATTCATTTTATTTTTAGTTATCAAACCGCTGAGCGCAGCAGCCGAAAACACGATTTTAATACTCGGTGACAGTTTAAGCGCAGCCTACGGACTTCAACAAGAAGAAGGCTGGGTAAAATTGTTACAAGATAAATACGATGACGAACAAGCCGACATTGAACTTATCAACGCCAGTATTAGTGGCGAAACATCTGGTGGAGCCCTACGCCGTTTAGATGCATTGCTTGAGCAATACGAACCCACTCATGTACTTATTGAGCTAGGTGCTAATGACGGTTTACGTGGTTTCCCAGTTAAAAAAATGCAAACTAACTTAACGTCTCTTATTCAAAAAAGCCAAGCAGCTAATGCGATGACCGCCTTAATGGAGATTTACATTCCCCCTAATTACGGCCCGCGTTACAGTAAAATGTTTACTGACACTTTTTCGCGCGTTAGCGAAGAGACAAATGCGCATTTAATGAACTTTTTTATGCTAGATATTGCCAGCCAATCTGATCTAATGCAAAACGATAGTTTACACCCTAACAAAAAAGCTCAGCCATTAATACGAGATGAGATGTATGACTCGATCAAAAAGTGGCTAAATAAAGACTAGCTAATTAATACACCGCAAGGGCGCATTTTTAGGCATCTTGCGTAATAAACACCCAAACAAACAATCGCTTATTGATTTTTAAAAAAATACACGTACTATTGCAAACAACGTCGGTATGTAGCGCAGCTTGGTAGCGCACTGTCATGGGGTGGCAGGGGTCGAGAGTTCGAATCTCTCCATACCGACCATTTAATTACTATTTAATTCAAAAATTTAGCTAAACACACATTTTTTAATGTAGCACTAAATATTAGTCAATTTTATTTATGTGTAGCATATATGTAGCTTACTCTACTTATACATTTAAGAGCTAAAGATACAATAACCATCACTCCCTTTAAGTTATTTACCTTAACCTCTAATACCCTGAGGGGAAGCATAATTAACATCCTAAATTAGTTGTTTATACTTCGCTACCGTTTGTCGAGTAAGCCCTGTTTCGTTTGCTATATTCTTTTGAGTGAGTTTCAGGCCTGTGTCCTTTAACTTCCTGATTGCTTGCTTTATTAACTCTTCAGATGTCTTACGTCTTTTTTGATGGGTATATCGTGCACCTTCACGTTGAGCAAGTGCTATTGATTGAATAGGTATTTGATACAACCACGTTCCCGCTACCCCTCGATTGTGGTTTGGATAGTATTTTTGCCAAGTCCAAGAAGCTACACTTTTAGTGATCGACTGCAATTCTTTATACTTCAATGGATATTCTTTTTTTAAACCAAATCCATCAAAATTATTTATGCTTTCAGAAACCTCAAATAGATGTTTTTGCCAGTCCTCAAATCGCCAATTTTCTCTGGCATAGTTAATTCTTTTATACGCGATAAAGCGTAATTGGTGAAACAAGTAGCAATTACGAGAATCAGCGACACTATTCCAATCGAACCCATGACCATACTCTCTCTTAGGCTTGTATAAAAAGTCATTAAGTTCATTTAGGCTGTATTCATGCGCGTGTAAATAAGTAGTTTTCCAATGTGGATGAAGCGGATTTTTACATAAAGGCCCTGTGTAATCCTCATCAGCACCAAGTTTGACTCGCATACCTTGGTCTACATACTTCAGGAACGCGATAGGTTTTCGCCTACCTCTAAGACTCGTTGTAACGCCCTGAATGGCGTAAAGCAGATGTGCTCCTCCTTCTGTTTTGCCTAATTTACTTATAGATGGACCACTAATAATTATATTTGGAACTGGAAGTAGGTTGTCTTCCCAAGAAAATGCTGATTCGTCATCGATATCAAAAATCAACCAATATTGAATGACTCTTGGGTTAACTTGAACATGGAGGTACTCATCCAAAGCTATCTCACCATAACGGTAGCGCCCCATTGTAATGTCTTCATTTGTGCATAATGTTCTTGGTGGAGTTGTTTTATAAAGTCGTTCAATAAGCTGCTCCCGCACACACCTTGGCGCAGCTGAAACTAGCTGTTTAGCAGTATTTGTCATAAAATATCCGTGTTGAAGTAAATTCGACACGGCAGGCGGATAGTTTGGTCGCTTACGCCTGCCGTTTTCGCAAGTTAAGCAACTTCGCCGTACTTTCTAAGCCAAGCTTCTAATGTTGACTCTTCAAAAAGCAATTTTCCGCCAATTTTTATAGCCTCAGGTGCAATTTTTCTCGCAAGATAATGATCACCTTGTATGAGAGCAGCCTTTCGTCTATTTCGGATATTATATAAATGCTGTTCTGAACAGTTTAAAAACTTCGCAGCTTCTCTTGTGGTAAAAAATGTGGACATGAGCCCTCCTAACTAACCAAACCTGTTAAATACGTATCGACCGTGCTTTTTTATAAAAGCCGTTTATGTCCTCTTTACGTGTAACAGGCAGCTCACTAGAAGCGCCTTTTTTGACACTGGATTAATCCAGTAAATTTAGGTTAAGCTATGATTAGGTAAAAGTAAAGTGGGTTGTTAATTAGGCAGCTGTAAAATATGGATAAAGGATTATGATGACAAAGTTGGCAGGAATAGAATATCGAGGTACAGCTGGTATTTCAAAACACTGTATTAATGCTGTAATAGAAATGATTCACTTTGGAAGGGTATTTAATACAGTAAAAATTCTAACCACCGGAAGTGAATATAACTATAATCATGCATTATTAATCAATACCGATGTGGGTATTGATGTTGCAATAAAGTCAGGCTTCACATCTGGTTATTCTGGCGAAGGACCAAGATCATTTTCTTATACTTTATCAGTGCTTAGGAAATTTTGTAATGAAATTGAGGAGTATTATGTACCGCGAAAGTTTTTAGAAAGAATAAACAATTCTGCACTAACTGTAAAAGACTTAGATTGGCTCTCTGAACAGCTACCAGTGAGACCTCAACAATGGTATGACTATATATATGAAAGTAGCCATGCCAAATCTCATTTGCAACAAGACTTCCCTGTAGAAATTCCACTTTCTATAATCGATGAAAGACTGCTAAGTATCGCAATTTTAATGAAACAAAACCCCGACAACGCTTTAATGGACGGATATCGGTTACTAGAGAAAGTAATTAAAGAAAAGTCAGGTTTAATTAAAGAAACAGGCGCAAAGCTTTTTTCAAAAGCATTCTCGGGCGAAAATTCCCCCCTCTACTGGGAAGGGCTAGATGGTAGTGAAAGCACAGGTCGCGCAAATATGTTTTCTAGTATTTTCATGGCATTTCGTAATCGACGAGCCCATCAACAGCTTGACCCCAATCCATGCGATGAACTTCGTGAGTTCATGCTATTGAACCAGTTATTTATATTAGAGCGTTCAACTGAAATACGAGAAATAAAAAGCCAGAACGCTTAAAAAATCTTTCAGCTTTTAGCGCCTAATTTTTTCTAATAAAAGCTACGCAGCCTAAAGCTGCGTATCCCAATGCTATTGTAAAAACCCCAACTAACATTGGCAGTGATCCGACTAGAAATCAATAATAAAACTCACCACGATCATGCGCTTCTCTGGCTTCTTGCTCTGTGTAATCATCGCCAAAGAAGTTAACGTTACCTGTCCCGTCATTATGTTCATCAATGAACTTATCTTGTTCAGTCTTTTTATTTTCTGTGTCCTCGAATAACACGTCAAGCGCAACAAGTGCGGTTACTTTAAGTGCTTTAAGTAGCATTAGCTTATCTCCAAAATTTAAAACTAAGAAATCCTTAGTATCCACAACCAATTAAAGCTAAGAAACTCTTAGTTTTCAAGTAAGAATTTTAAAAATAATGAAAACAAATGATGGTTCGCCTTTTCCTAAGAGGTTAAAGGAAGCAAGAATGCGAAAAGGCCTTTCTCAAAAACAGCTTGGTATACTTGCAGGTGTTGACCCCTCTTCGGCTTCACCCAGAATGAATCAATATGAAAAAGGTGTACATACACCTGATTTTCAGATGGTAAGAGCATTAGCTAAAGTACTCGAAGTACCTACCGCCTTTTTATTTTGTGAAGAAGATGAATTGGCTAAATATATTACTACTTTTAAATAAGTGCTTTTACCCCATATATTTATATGAATCAAATTAGATATTCGTGTTAAGTGCTCACAAATCATAAACGGAAATTTAACTGTGTAAATTTTAAGTAATAAAGTCTCTTGATAAAATATTTTATGTCCACATATATTATGTGGGTATCTAATCTAAAGGAGAAAATATGCCTGATTTAACTAAAGCTCGCTGTCCATGCCGTGGGTGTAATACGGTTGCAAACAATGAAGAACAAGTAGATAACTTATTTGGGTTAAGAAATATGGGTGATGGTACAGTTCGTGTACAATCATACTGTAGAGAATGTCGTAGCTTGCATTGCGAAGCTGACCACCCGAAATGTAACTAGTACCTAACGCCGATACACTCTCGTCGTATCGGCTTTTTTATGTTAGTTTAATTAGCTTTGTAGTTATTTAGGCGAAAAAATGTCCCAGACTTATCAAATGGACGCAGTAGAATGGTTAAAATCTTTAGATGATTCTAGCATTGACCTTTTCATTACCGACCCACCATATGAATCATTAGAAAAACATAGAAAAATTGGTACAACAACTAGATTAAAAGAAAGTAAAGCTTCTAGTAACCAGTGGTTTAATATTTTTCCAAATGATCGATTCGAAGAGTTATTTATTGAGATCTTTCGTGTATTGAAGAAAGGTTCTCATTTTTATTTATTTTGTGATCAAGAAACAATGTTTATCGCAAAGCCTATAGCTGAAAAAGTTGGATTTAAATTTTGGAAGCCAATTGTGTGGGATAAATGTGCAATTGGAATGGGCTATCATTATAGAGCTCGATGTGAGTTTATTTTATTTTTTGAAAAAGGAAAAAGAAAACTCAATGATTTGAGTGTTCCTGATGTACTTGAATATAAAAGAGTATGGAGAGGTTACCCCACAGAAAAACCAGTCGAACTTATAGAAGTTTTAATTAAGCAAAGTTCTTCAGAAAAAGATGTTGTTGTCGATTCTTTTTTTGGCTCTGGCTCGACACTAGTAGCAGCAAAGAATCTATCAAGAGAATTCCTAGGCTGTGATATTTCAGATTCAGCGCATGAGCATTTCAACAATCGAATTAATAAATAATAAGATTTTTGAATACTTTCCCTAAGAAATGATACTTTTTTCAATCTTGTCAATGTATGTTTTAAATAATGACAATCGATATACTGCTACAGTAAAAACCTTTTTAACTCAGGCATCATGAGCAATTTTCCCCTCTTTTAAAAGGGGCTATGCCCCCCGCTATGTCGAAGCGATAAATCGCTCGCTTCATAGCGGGGGGCTTGGTTTTGCATGTCTTATACGCATGTTTTTATTTGCAGATTGCACATAATCAATTTTAACGCTAATCTAATACTGAAATAGCCTATTAGGCATTTACCAAAAACGGCGCTGTTCAGCTGCCGACAACACGTAGTGAGGACCCTCACTCATTTCAATTTAATAGTCATGTCTCACGCCACATTTAAGGCGTTATGTCGGCGCTTTCTGCTGCCGTTTTTTACGTAAAGAGGAAATGCATTAAGGCGAGATCGGTCCGAGCCTTTCGCATGTGCGAAAAACAGGGGCGAATAGGCTTCAGTGTCGCTGAGCAACAACGTTGCCAGTTAATCTTACAACCTTGGAGATAGACATGACTTTTAATCTTAATAAAGAAATCGAACAATTAAATAAACTAAAAAAGCTGCGTACTAAAAAACGACATAAACCTTCAAAGCTCGACAAATACCAGTACCAGCTCAGGAAATTCTATGAAAATGGTCATACAAAAGCTGACCTTCAACTTTGGCTTGCTAAACGAGGGGTGAAAGTGCATTGGACAACTGTAAAACGGTGGATTGATAAGAATGCCTAAATTTGCCAAAGCTGAAACGCAAGCTAAAAACGTTATTAAAGGACTAACTAAAACAAAGCGTATAAAATCTCTAGGTACTGCTAGAAACTATATGCAGTCACTTAAAACGGTTGCCAGCTGGTCAAAAGATATCGGCATCAACGGCATTCAGGGTATGAGTATAGAGCAAGCACGCATGTATCTCGATTACAGGGCTGAGATTGTTGGCCAAAAAGCCTTAGATATGGAACGCCAAGCAATACAAGCGATGATGCAGTTCAATGGCAAGTTACAGCCGAAACAGACCCTTTACCGCGTGAAGTCATTATTAGAAGAAATAAAACGCTCGCGTGCATATACACCTGAACAAGCTCATGCCATCTCTCAACGACAAACTGTTAAACACAAACTAGCAACACAAATTGCTTACGCCGCAGGCTTAAGAGCCCATGAACTATTAACACTCTCTAAAGCAAGTGAAAGACCGCCAAATAACCGACCTGCTTTAGATTCAAAATGGCAAGGCCGAAGTGGTGAGCTATACACTGTAGCAGGCAAGGGTGGCCTGATACGCTATGTATTAATACCAAACCATCTTGTTGAGGAATTAGAAGCTAAAAAGCTCAAGCAACCAATCATTGTCACCGATAGAGAAATTAACTATTTTCAGCGTTACGATATTGGTGGTGGTAAAAAATGGTCCGATTCTTTTTCTAAAGCCTCTAACCGCACCCTACTCTTTTCAACTGGCGCACACGGCCTAAGGCATAGCTATGCTCAAGAAAGAATGGTTGAGCTTAATGCGTTAGGTTTTAAATATAAAACGGCCTTAGAGACCGTTTCACAAGAAATGGGGCATTTTAGACCTGAAATTACTGAGGTATATTTAAGATAAGGGGTTACCGATTGATGCTCATTAATTGTTCTAATATACTTACAGATAAACTGTGCTTACAATTTATTAATAATTATAGATGCTTCTTTTACTATACTATCTCTGACTGTTTGAAAAGACCTAGGTGGGTTTCCAGACCAGCTTGCAACTAGACTTTCTAAGACAGCCTTATTATTCGTTTGTCTACAGATCCTAAGTCGTCTTTGATACTCATAAAACAGCTTCGATCTTGCTTTAGCTAACCTGTCGCAATTCAAATTAAAGGTTTTTATTGTTTCTTGCACTAATTCATATGTAGATGTGAAATAGTTATGTTCAAATACAGTTTCCTCACAATTTTTAGAGTTTGGTACAAGTTCACCCGTACTTTTTTTGAACTCGAATAAGCTAAAAGTTGCTGATAAAAATAACGGAGAGAGGACCTTTCCTTGCCAATGACACGGTTTCCCTCTTTCTAAACGGGCTTTATGAGAGTCGCAACTAAGATTTGCAGGAAGATCAAACTCAACAATACTGTCCCCATCAGTACCTCCAATGCAAACACCTAAAATATTCCACCAATCTAAATGAAGATTGACGTTTTTATCTTCTGAAGACTTCGAATTAAAATGTTCAATTCTTTGGTTGTGGGGACCAACATCGGATAAATCAATTTCACAATAAGCACATAAATAAAATTGTTCCTGAAACACTAGCTTCTTTATTCTTGTGTAACCACCACTATTTCTGAAATCATCCCAATTTGCGTCTGGATAGTTAAGAGAAAAAATTGTTAATTCATTATCATTTGATGATTTATTTACTTTCCTCAAGCCCCTTCTCCCATTCCTTGTTTTCAATGTACAAATCTAATTCAATGAGAACATCATAATCACGACCAAAATGATTTATCAATTTACGCCTAACTTCCAACGCATACTTTGAGTCATAATCATCTTCGTGTACTAACTCTTTATATTCTTTTAATAGCTGAGTATATTGATCTTCAGGTGGTCTCTCTTCAACCTCAAACAGATTTTCCAATACCCATGAAGATACAGCGCCCCTAACACCTTTAGGCGCTTTAAACTTAGCACCTTCTTTAATAAGCCAGATATTTTCACTATCTATTGTGTGGCATACTTGAGGACTGTGAGTCGTAACAATAAATTGAATATTTTTGAAAGTTTCTTCAAGTCTTTTTATTATCTTTTGTTGCCATGATGGGTGTAGATGCAGATCAATCTCATCTATTAAAACAATCCCAGTACCGTCCAATGGGTTACTTAGGCTTGGATTTAATAAAGTAAGCCTCCTTGCAATATCAGCTACTAATGCAAGAATACTTTTTTCTCCCTGAGATAATTGTAAAACACTAAATTGCTCATCTCCCTTGCAAATAGTTAAATCCAGCGGTTTTCTAGATAACTTTAAGTTACTAAAGCCCTTGAGGAAGCTGTAGATCGCACTCCTTGTTATATCTAGAGATAAGTTATTTTGTGAAGTGAGGCTCTCTAACCTATTTTTTAATTCTTTAATCTCATTTTTGTACTGCTCTATAGCATCATTTTCTATTTCAGATTTATTACTTTTCTTTATAATGGACTTGATTAATGGGCTGTTTAAATCCCTTTCTTTTTGCTCAATTAAGATTCTTATACTCTTTGCCTCAGAATTTTCAGAATTTTCATCTTCAATGAGTTCTTTAAACCATCTAAAGAAAATTTTAAAATCGGCTTTACCAGTAGTGGATTTCTCATATGCCTTAGCTTTATTCCAAATATGACTATCTCGTATCTCGTCAGACTTATCTATGTCTTTTGTTGTTACATCATTTGCTCTGTCTACAGTATAGGAAGCTAAGAGAGGGAAATTAAAATCGCTATACAGGTCATTTGCTTGTTTAAAAAGCGATGTTAAATCTGTAATTTCAGTATATTTTCCTTTTCTTTTGACACTCGATAATGAGCTTCCTTGAGATAACTCCATTGAGAAATTCACACCGTTTAAACTGTAATTAAATACAATTGTAGAAAAATCACAATTATTCTTAATTTCATGTTCTTCGATCAAATCACCATTAGTAGAGTTCGTTGATAAACGAGAGATAAGGTGAGTCATAGACTTCTTAATACCTTCAAGTACAGATGATTTTCCGCACCCATTATTTCCAACTAATACTGTCGTTTTCTCAGAAAAGCTTAACTCTAGATCAGAAAAACCTTTAAAATTAACTATTTTAATATTAGTGATCCGAAGCTTACTAGGCTCTAGTTGTTCAATTGCTTTTTTTCTATATTCATTAGCAGCAACATCATCTACAAATTTTTCTCCTAACTCCCCAGAAAAAATTTTAACCAATTGAAATGATGATACAAAATCGCCTTTAGATGACTTTTGAATATGCTTTCGAATCGCTCCATTCATTTTAGTTCCCCTTAGAGCCATACTTAATAAGATTATGTACGACATCATCACCATATTTTTTTTTCATTTTTGCTTTAAAGTCTCTCTCAATATGACAAGCAAATGAAAAAAGGCCCTGTAAGTGATAAATATCACTTTCACCTAACAATGAGTTTTTAAATTTATGCATGAGAGCCGAGATATATCTTCTTTTTTCTCTACCTACTGATATTTTGTTGTTGTTTGTAAGTGTAATGCCTGTTACGTGTCTATTATGAGCCTTTGAAGAAAATATAGTTTTAGACTCATTTATAATAATCTGGCTTGAAAAAAGTGTTTTTAAAACTTCCCTTATTTTAGAAATTATTCCATTCAAAACATTTTTTTCCTTTGTTGAGAAAGTCAAATCATCTGCATATCTAGTATAATTAACATTCAAGTTGATACAAATTTTATGTATCAATCTGTCAAAATCATACATAACAATATTTGATAGGTAAGGAGAACTAGGTGCCCCGACACTTAATATTAATTTTGATGTTCTTTTCTTACTACGATTCCAAAACAAACATTCTTCTAAAATAAATTTATCGTCATTAGAAATAGTTATTGACTGATTTTCAAGTGCTGTAAATAACATTTCAGGGTTAATACTATTAAAAAAATTTTCTAAATCTACTTTTAATATAAATTCAGAGTTTGAATGTGCTAAAGCATTCTTTTTTATACTGCACCCTTTTTGGTATGCCATCGAGCACGGATGTATTTTAGATTTTTTTTCTAAAAAAGAGACTATTTGAGATTGTACAGCCTTAACTTGGGGTGTTGGCTGCGCAATAACCCTGAAGCCAATTTTTCTTTTTGGTATTTTGAACACTTTATAGTGAGTTGAAGGTCTGCTTTGTAAAAAAGCATCAAACTCAGGAATCTTTTTATGAAGAAAATTAGATAGCTCTAAATGCATTTTAAACTCAACTTTTAAGTGATAACTTCCTTGTTACACTTGATGCCCTTTACTAGTAGACGCGGAATCAAACTCCTGATCTGCAAACGGCTGTGAGGAACGAACAACGGATTGCAGTTCAGGAGTTTTATTTCGCAACTCTGAATGTACTCAATAAATTAGAGTTCGGCGCATCGCCAAACTAGATTAAATATTTAATATCTAACCAAAATAACGCTAAAGTGCTTAATGATTTTAACTTAACCTATTGCGAGTTACAATTAATGTTTGAGCTAACGACTTTACTTCCCCACTCTTCCAATGCTTTCCTCCTAGCGTCCATGTACTCCTGCATATTATATACGCCCTGCACTCCTTGTAATTGGTGATTCAGTATTTTTTCAATCACTATTGGATCTGTTCCAATATCAGTATCACCTAAGCGAGTAGCGACTGTTCTTCTTAAATCGTGAGGTACAAACTTTGGTACTCCAAGTTGCTCTAACTTCCGACTTATAGATCGTGACAGTGAGTGCCTGTCAATCGGTTGTTCACCTGGGCCTGATTTATTGGTTGCTGTACTCGGGAATACATATTTAGAATTGAGGTAGCCAAATGCTGCACGTAATTCATCAAGCAAAATAACCATATTTTGAGTAATTGGTACTTTATGGGTTCTCTCGCCATCTTTATTTTGCTTTACGCGCTCGGCAGGGATTGTCCATATCATCTTATCAAAATCAAACTCTTGCCACTGCGCGCCTGTGACTTCTATTGGCCTACAACCAGTTAAAGTAATACACTTCAATGCGTATATAACTTGTTGGCTTATACCTAGTTTTGGTAGACGATCAAATACTTGAATAACCTCTTCAAACTCAAGCGATCTGGTTCGCGACTTTTCTAGGCCACCCACACTCTTCTTTTTAACTGTGCTTATTGGGTTACCTTGTATTAAATCTCGCTCTACACCAAAATTAAACATTTGTTTAAGGACAGATAGCGTTTTGTTCGCCTGCGTTTTAGCACCTCTATCTGTTATTGGATCAAGCACCTTTTCAAAAATTTCACGGCGGGTTATTTCTTTAAGTTTGTAATTGCCAATAAAGGGCAAAATGTCTTTTTCAAACATTCTAATTACTGGGTCTATACCTTTTCGATTAACTTTTATGTCTCTTTCAATAAACTCATTTGCAAGCACAGCTATAGTGGGTGAGTTATCTTCAATGAACTGTTGTTTTAATGCATGCTGTTTTGTTGCGTATACGTCTTCACCTGAAGCAATTCTACCTTTAAGACTTTCAACTTCTTTTCTTACTTCTTTTAAATCGCACTCACCATAGTATCCGAGAAGGTAATTACGTTGCTTGCCTTTAACTCCACCAAAACGATAATTAAGATAAAGTGCAATTTTACGTTTTTTATCACTTTGCGTTTTACCTACACGGGCATGAAAACCACTTAACTTTGTGTCATTTATTCGTTTAATAGGTTCAGGGACTGAGCTTAGTAAGGAATCGGTTAATAGCATTTTCACGATCGACATATGTAGCACCAAAAGAATAAAAATAAACTACATGCAGCATATATGTAGCATCACCCGTATTCAACTACTTAATTCTACTTATAGCTAATCCCAACTAATTATTTTAATTTATTTCATATATAACAAAACCTTAAAAACATATCCGGTTCTACTTACAGCTACTTATTTCTACTTAAACCTAACATTAATTTTTATGGGGTGGCAGGGGTCGAGAGTTCGAATCTCTCCATACCGACCATTAATACCAATCCGCAATAATACTTAATCATTTTGCGGGGCTAAACGTGTCGCTACCTGTGTTAAAAAATTCTCATTTAGAACAACTAAATAGCGAATTTTTTGCCTAGCTATCAACACGTTTTTCCATCCTAAAAATAGATCACTTAATTAAGCGAATTGGTATAAACTCCTTCTATATCAATAAGTTAAATTTCTCTTCAAAATATAGCCAAAATCCATCTGTTTTGATTCTACAATTTATCCGTGGCACTATCTTATTTATCTAAGCGCACTTAATAAAACTGAGTTTAGCTGGCTAGTTTTGTGGTTTTTGAGGGGGTTGTATTTAAATGTTATTACCTTGAAGTGGCCTTTGTGGGATCTATATAAAGCCATTTAATTTCAATTTATTGAAATTAAAATAAAAAAGCGCTCTAAGCGCTTTTTTATTAAAGTACTAGTGCTTGCGCCCTACACCATTACGTACCATGTCTTGCCCTGTTTGGAATACATCTTCTGTAATACCGCGCGCTAAAAGTAATTTTTGATTATCGTCAAACACGGCTACAAAACGACTACCATCACTATTGTTTGTTGCCATACCAACGCCCGAAACACCCTTAAGGCCAAGACCGCCGTTTTCTACATTTAATAAAAAGCTTTCTAATTCGGCTAGACTAGAAATTACATCATTTTCTTTATTCATTTTAACACTCTTTTAGTAAGGCTTTTAAATCATTATGGTGGCTATTTTATATAGAAGAGCCAAAAACTTAAACCCTTGGCTCAGGTTAGTCACTAAATCGACTTTATAGCTAACTCTAAATTGCTTAGCGCACAACCAAACTCTTTTGCATTGATGCGATGATACTGCGTGTCACTCGTTGCTGTAAGGCTAATTATAAACTCGTCTTGTTGGGCTACCGCACTTTGCTCTTGGCTTAAACACATAGCTTGAGTAAGTGAACGCAGTTTTGAATTTGTTAAAATTGAGCCAAAACGCTGCACTGGCAGTGGAGGTATTTTTATAGCGGGTAACGCTTCATCTATTGTGCGTGCGCTTAAGGTAAACGTGTTATTGGTAATTTCAATTACACTGCTTGTAGGCCAGTACGAATAGCTATAGCTCTTACTCTCAGGTTGGGCTTTACCTTGGTTAGCCAAATGCACTACACCACTTTTGCCTATTACGGTTATTAAACTACCTTCTGGCGATTTAATAACAACTAAGGCTGTATTTTCATCAATACCAAATCCATGTTGAATCTCTGTTTTAGTATTTTTCACTTCGTTTTTATTTAGCGTTGCTGCAAGCCTAAATGTACGGTTTTGTTCGCTAAATTGAATATCTAGTACACCAAAGTTAAAACTGCCCAGCCCACCAGCATTAGTGTTATTTTCACTTTTACGAAGTGCCTCAAGGCTTGTCGTATTTGCAAGCATGCCCGTCACTTTACTTTGGATTGCAGCACCGGCTCCTTCACCTACAATTACTGGGCGAGTTTGCAATGCTTGCGTCCACGGGTATGGGTTATTGTTTTGATCAAATAATACCTTATGTGTTAAAGCCGCATCACCATCATTAAACATCACACCGGTACTATTTTTAATAAGTGATACAAGTGCATTAGTGCCATTTTTACATAAAGCGTATTCGGCCTTTGTGCGATCGGGATAAATCACTTCACGGTTATACACATTCATTAATGTATTTCTAAGCGCTGGTAATTCATCGCACGAGTTACTCGTAATCGCTTTAGCAAGCGCTGGCGTTAGTGCTAACCATTGAGTGTTTATATTTGATTGTGCCAAAAGACTTTGCGCTACATCTGCCGACTCATAAGGGTCGCGGCTCGAAGCCGTAATAGCAAGCATGGTTGGTTTTGGGTTATTAACTTTTAAACTGCCCGACACAAATTGTAAAATATTATTAGTCGCAACCTCATTATTAAAATCGGTATTTACTTGCTCTTTTAAACGCTCACCGTTTTTATTAAGTAGCGGTACTTCTAGCATATCAAATACAAAGTTGTACTCTTGCTGAGTTAGACTTTCTAATTGCTGATTATTTATATCGCGCCACTGCCAGAGTAAATCTGTTTTTGATACGCTATTTGACGATTTACTTTGTATGGTTTTAAGTGTTTTTAATACAGCCGTTTTTGCCTCAACATTATTATTAGGCCAATGCTGCGCGATGTTTTTTATTTGAGAGCTGCTAAGTGTATATAAATTATGTGACTTACCATCAATAACAGCCTCTTTTTGGCAATTATTAAGCTTGGCGCTAGTACAGGTAGTAAGCTCTGACCCCACTAAAATTAAAGTTTGGCTTTGCTCTTGAGCCACTGCATTTATTGAAAAACCGGCACCGAACAATGCCACTACCATACCCAGTAACTTCGGCTGTTGATCACGTAAAAATGCACATACCATAATGTAAACTCTAATATAAATAATAAAACTAATGTGCTGTAGTTTAACAGCTAGCCACTAGCGCCTAAATATATTTTTATAAATGTTAAATAATTCAAGTCTCTGAAAAACGTTCGGGTTAAGCACTGCATTTAAATACATTGTTTAGTTTGCCCTTCTGTCTTTGTAAATATTATCTAAACAAATTTAAACGGAGCATTTATTGACCAATTTCATTGTTTAAATTACGGTGGTGAATTATTTTATGTAACTGGGGTGAAATATGGACTTTTCTAATGAAGAGATAAATTTTTTTGCTGAGTTATTTAAGCCCAATACAAAGTCACATGCTCACAACAGTCACGTTTTAACGTTACAAAGTTCAGTACCAGCCAATATTGCTCACTTACTTAGTAGCGCTAATTTAACCCTGCTCGCAGAGGTTGCACACTATCAGTTATGGTTTCCGTTGGACTTGAAAATTGATAGCGCCGGTATAATCAAACCGATTTTAACCGCCCCCGAAGTAATAGACACACAAGGCACACTGCGCAGTTGGCGCTGGAGTGAGCTAAATATTAAAAGCCAAGGGTTTAAAATTGAATCAATATCAAACACGGGGATGTTTTTAAAACCCCTCAGAAAAGGTAACCATTTAAATAAATCACAGCACATGGAATTTATTTTACCTAACAAACAAAGTATTTCGATGGAAATAGAACCCGTAAGGCAAAGCACGCAAGGTATAGCCGCTAAAATAACGCAAATTCATAGCGGTCAAGAGCAACTAAGAGCTTACCTATTTGAAGAACATAAGCGTCAACATGCTAAATTATACGAGAATGGCCAATTAGTTGAGCAGCTAATTTAATAGGTGTTTACCCCGCTATACTTGCATTTAGTTGGCTTTATTTAACCCCCTCTCAATGTTAATCTGTACCCTTATTAATAAATCATAAGGATATGACAATGCCAGGTGCTTTTGCGCACATCACTGCTGTTAATATTGCAACGCAAACCAAGTCACTCGCTAAAATGGATATGCCTAAAAAAGCAAAGCTTATTTTAAGCCAACGCCAAGCATACCTTGAACTAGGCTGTGTAGCCCCCGATTATCCTTACTTAGCTATAGCGCAGCCTAGCCAAAATGCGTGGGCCGACCTAATGCACTATGAGCACACAGGCGATTTACTTAAAGCAATGATTGAATACTGTAAAACACTTGAAGGTGAAGCATTTGAAAAGTGTTTTGCCTGGTTATGCGGTTATATGGCCCATGTTGCTGCAGATATAACAGTGCATCCGGTTGTTGAATTAAAAGTAGGCCCTTACGCGCAAAACCAAACGGCGCACCGTACCTGCGAAATGAATCAAGACGCGTTTATTTGGCAACGTTTAAACTTAGGTGAGTTAGGTTATGCTGACCGCGTGCAACAAAATATTGGATCTTGTACTAACAAAGACGATAATTTTGATACCGATATTGCAAAAATTTGGCGACATGCTTTATTAACGGTTCACCCAAGCTACGCAGCACAACATGCTCCTAACTTTAATTCATGGCATAACGGTTTTCAGCTTGTAGTAAATAATGTTGAAGAAAGCTATCGATTATTTGCCTGTGCACGCCATGTTGCTGCTGATTTAGGCTTGTTTTATCCTCGCCCAAACGAAGTAGACCCCACTTTTATTGAACATCTAAAAACGCCGCACGAGCCTATGCATTACAACGATATTTTTGACTTTGCCGTTAGTAACATTCAGCACTACATAACCATTATTGCCAATGCCGTATTTTTAGATACTGATTACAGTGCAATTAAAAATTGGAACCTAGATACAGGCTACGATGAACACAACACGATGACGGTATGGAGCAAATAAAATGAAACACTTACTTTATATAAGCCTCATAGTATTACTTAGCGGTTGCTACACTCCTAAAAAAAACAATCCAGAAGTGATGGCCGACTTAGCCTCACAATTAAAAGATATTGCTACAGCCGTTGATGGCACACTAAAATTTAGTGAAACATCCTATTCAACAACTGATGAGTTATTAAAAGCCGCTGTTAATAACGATTTAAGCAAACTTGCACCTTTTGGGGAATACACGCTTATTGTAAACGTACAAGATGATAACGCAGTGCTACTTTTATGTGATGCCAATACGGCTTTAATTGAAGATGCAGGCTGTACTGCTCAATCAGATATACAGCATTGGGGAGCAGGAGTTATTCATCAGTGCGAAATAACTATAAACGCCCAACAGCTCTGTAACTAGGTAATAAAATACCTGCTATACATTTAAAGTTGAGCCGTCATCTCTTTGGGGTTAAACACTAAGCCATGGCGGCTAACATGCTCTGCAAAATTTTCGGCTGACATTGGTTTCGCAAAGTAAAAGCCCTGAAATTCTTTACACCCCATTTGCGCCATTATTGCTACTTGCTCTTGGGTTTCTACTCCTTCGGCTACACACTTAATATCAAGCTCTTCACACATAACGTGCACCGCTTTAACTAAACTTTTTTGACGCGTAGAGCTTGTTACTTGGCTGATTAATGAGCGATCTAACTTGAGCTTGTTAATAGGGTAATCGGCAAGGCGTGCAATATTAGAATACCCCACTCCAAAATCATCAACCGAAATAGTAAAACCCCACGATTGCAGTGTTTGCATAAGCTTTAGTGAATGCGCTTGGTTTGCCTCAAGAGAGGTTTCAGTCAGTTCTAACTCTATTTGAGGTGGCTTTACGTTGAAGTCGGCAAGGTATTTAACCAGTTTTGACATAAAATCGGTTTGGCTAAAATCAATTAGAGATATATTTATTGCCACCGGCACACTCGGTAAACCCGCCTTAGTCCAATTGGAAATTTGAGCGCAGACTTTTTGAATAATCAGATCGGTTAACCTACTGACCATTCTGTATTCTTCGGCAATAGGAATAAATACCACTGGCGACACATTACCTAGTATAGGACTGTTCCAACGCGCTAAAGCTTCAAGCCCTATACATTTACCCGTTGCATCTACTTTAGGTTGATAGTGTACCGACAAATCGCCCTGCTGAAGCGCTTCATCTAATAACATCGAAATTTCGTATTTTTCGATAAAAGCTTGTGATTGTTTTTCGTTATAACCACTTAGAGGCATATTACAGTTTGCAACTTTAAGTGCTTCGCACGCATTGCTAAGTACTGTTGTGCTGTTTTTTCCGTGATCAGGATACTTTGCAAAACCAAATAAAAATGATTGCTGACACTTAGTGCCAAACACATTATAAGTTTTATCTAATGTATTTTTTATTTGCATTAATAGCTTATCTTCAAGCTCGTTTTGCGAGTTTGCGCCAATTATAAAAGCAAGCTTTCCTACTCCTATATGGGCACACAACAACGGCCCATCTGCCATCGCCTTTAAACGCTTGTACGCGTTAATAAGTAATGCTTGAGAGTCGGCTTTAGTGAGCTTTAAATTTAAGTAGTCACTATTTGCACTTTGGGTAACAACGATAAAAAAACCTTTTTGGTATTTGCTTGTTAATCTGTCGCATTGCAGCTCAAACCATTCTCTATTAGGTAGTTTTGTTTGCGAGTCTCTAAAGCGTAAACGTTTATTTTCTTGTTCCATCATCGATAAATTTTGTTTAATGAGCTGTTCTTGCGTGCAATCGTAAAAGTCGTATACACGGTAGTTAGTACTCATTGTTATTTGTTGGTAGCAGGCTTTAAAATAGCTTTTTTTGTACTTCACAATTTTATTTTGAGCATTAGGGGCGTCAAAAACTAAAGTAGGAAATAAATGAGAAAGGTTAACGCATTCTTCTTTTAATTCTTTTTTTATACCAAACATATCAATAGCGTGTTGATTAAAATCAGTAATGACAAGATTTTCGTCAACAATAATTTTGGCTTTATTTGATTCGGTGAACAGGCTTCGATAAAGCTCATTTTTATCTTTAAGGTGTGTATTAGCGCTTATCATTGTTTTGTTTAAACGCTTAGCAGCCACAATTGTGCGTGCCACAGCAAGGGGAATACAAATGTTAAAAAATAAGAATATTAGCCCTGTAATGTATAAGCTGGCATCGGGAAGTTGTTGAGCTATGCCGGTTAAACCCGATACATCAACGTTATTGATGATCATATAAAACGGTACAATATTTAATACGCCATAAGCAAGGGCTGTTCTATAACCAAGTAGCATAAGTGCGATTATTGGGCAGGAATACATATACATAGAGCCCACTTTAGCAAGCTCTAGGTCTGTTAAAAATAAGTTCATTGACACGCTAGCAGCTACAATGGCTATTAAAAGTACATGAGCGCTGAAGTGATAAAAACGCTTACTTGCTATAAGCAAACCGCATACAGTCGCAAAAAAACTGCTTGTTAATACAACAATATAAATTAAGTTAAACTCAATAGCGCTTGCGTACGTGTGGCACACCACAGCAAAACATAACACCATTACTAATGATAGAATAATGCGCAGTGCACTTACTCGCCAATTAGCAACCTGATCAGGGGCTGTATAGTGATCGTTTAATAAAAAGAACCTATTGAAAAAATGCATAATAAACAACAGTTAAAGCTCATTCTTCTATTAGACATTGATAACTTGTTAAAATCAATCAAATGAATATAATTTCTATTTACATTGTTCTATAAAATATACAGGTGTAAACCTGCTCGTTAGCCATTAAACATTCATTTTTCGAGTGTTTTTACAGTTATCCTCTTTAAGCGCGAAACCACTGCACCCTAAAAATTCACCGTGCTTAGATTTACGTTTACGCATTTCGCGACCACACTTTTCACAAATTGGATGCTGCGTTTTACACTCTGTATTCTCACATTGTGAATACGTGCTTTTATCAACTGATGGGCTACTACAGCTTTTACACACTCGTAGTTTAGTTTCGCAAATCTGCGTATTAGTACAGCTATAATAATCACCATACTGACCCGTTTTTGGCACAATTAATCCGTCGCTGCACGTATTACACTCTCTTTGCTTTAGTTGCGACTTGTTAAACAACGTGGAGCCGATTTGAATAGGATAATCGTCATTTACTAGTTCTTTTACAAACGCTGAGCATGCATAAGGGTCTGCAATTAAATACGCTTTATGTTTTGCGCGCGTAATACCTACATAAAGCAAACGCCTTTCTTCTGAGTGAGTGAATTCATCTTGCACTGGTAATAACGACTCCACCAGGACGTTATTTTGATTATCGCTAGGAAACCCTAATTTACCTTGTTCAAAACCAATAATAATACAGTAATCGGCTTCAAGCCCCTTAGCGCTATGCAATGTCCAAAAATAAAGAGGGTTTGTATGCTTTTTATCTTTTAAATGCTGCTGCACGCTATTTAACATGTATCGGTATCGACTAAGTATGGCAATGCTCGCTGATGCATCGTTTTTTTGAATAGTGCTTATGCTCTGCTGTACTTTTATTTCTATCGATTTAGTGCCTTGGTATAAATCGTCTAACAAAATAACTTGTGGTGTGGTTACTTGCGTATGTGTGCTGATCTGCTTTTTATATTGCTCAGGGTTTTGCATTACAAAGCGCCCCGCTACATCACTAATACTATTGTTATATCTAAATGTTTTTTGCAACATAGTAAGTGAGTGGCTGCCCACTAATTCATTAAAGCGTGTAGTAAGCGCTAAATTACCACCCGAGAACCGATAAATTGCTTGCCAGTCATCACCTACCGCAGTAAAGCGTATTCCTTTGCCATATTTTAATATGGCATTTAAAAAAACCATACGCGCACTTGATATATCTTGAAACTCATCAACTAAAATGTGGCTCCATGGAATATTAAAATCTCCGCTTACTATCGCCTTTGTTGCTTGAATAATCATGTCGTCAAAATCAATGGCATTTTGCGTGCTTAGTTCATTTATATAAGCGTCATGAATTTGCACTAACAAGTTTGCATATTGTTGATAGTTTTTAATACCACTTTGCTTGATGCGCTGCGCTATTTGCTTATTACTTAGTTGCTCCACTCGAATAGCTTGTAAGCATTTTATGTACTTATCAATGCCTTGCTGTAACTGTCCTGAGTTATTTAAAGTATGAAATATTTCGTCGTTACTTAAAGGTGTTAATTCAACATTATGCTGCTTTAATTGTTTAGCGAGAGTTTGCTCTAGCTTTCCTTCTACCCAGTTGTAATGAAAGGTTTCGAGTAAAGTGGTGCCATTTTGTTTATGTAACTTACGCTCAAATGCAATTTGCTCGTTATAGTGTTTTTTATCTATATCGGCACGAGTATTCCCTTGCCTATCAATGCCAAAGTGCTCTAAGTAAATATCGTATTGAGGTATATAAAAGTCTGGTTGGTATTGCCCACTTAGCTCTGCGCCTTGATTAAAGTGATAATTCACCTCATAACTGTGCGCCACGCAATTCAAATGTAGCCAGTTTGAAATAAGCACTTCCTGATAACTTTTTACTTTATGACCCGCAAGGCTACGGTATTCGTTATCGCGTACGTACCGCTCGTACTGTGCATTATCTTTAAAGCTAAATATATCAATCGGCTCATGGAGTAAATCTACAAATGCTTTTAAAAACTGTGGCTCGGTTTGTATTTTTTTACTTACCCACCCAGTTAACCAACTATTTAATTGAACTGGGTCGGTTGCAAATTTTGACAATTCGATTGGCTTTTTAGCACTTTGTAATAATTTAAGCCCAAGCGCATGAAACGTTAAAATAGTGGGTGCTTTGGTAGGCAATTTTGCATACGTGGCGCGTTTAATAAAGCGCTCTTTAAGCTCATTTGCTGCTGTTTTATTATAGGCCAGCACCAAAATTTGCTCAGGCTTGGCAATATCACACGCTATTAGATCTAACGATTTTGCGACCATCACAGATGTTTTACCTGTGCCTGCTGCCGCTAATACTAGGTTTTTATCGTTATCGCGTATAACCGCTAAGCGCTGCTCTGTTGTTAATGGATTTGACTCTACTTGATTAAAAAAGTCATTTTTAAGAGTTAGCTGTTTTTTTTCATATTTATGGCGCAGCTGTGCGATTGCATCGTGAGTATTGGGTGTGGAGCTCAGTATATTTAAAAATTTAATACTGCTTGGCGATAAGTGTTGTTGCCATGTATTTGTACTTTGAGCGTATTGTTTAGCAAGTAAAAATACTTCGTTATTAAGTATTTTCATGGAACTATCACGTAAAAACTCATCTAAAGCATAACGCTTTAGCAAAGCCTTGGCGTTATTTACTTTTTGCTCAAGCATGGCTGAAAATTGCGTATTAAGGGCGGTATTTAAAGACTTAGCTTGTGCTTTGTTTAAAAAGCTAATTGATGTATTGCTACTATCGCACAAATTAATTTTGGCGCTAAATAAACGATTTTTAAGTATTGAGTAATTATCAAAGTCTTTAATTAAAAATGTCCGTGCGGGAGCACTTCTAAAATGCACAACAAGATGCTCTTGCTCAATAGTTACGTGTTTAATACGGGTAAAAAAACGGCCTAGCCAACTTGGAGTAGCAATATACTGCGCCATAATACTCAATATGAAGATATGCTTTACCTGATTGTAACATACTCTTTTGTAATACATTTAGCGCTAATTCGATGCTTACTTAGTAAACAATTTAATTAGTAAGTTAGTTTTTAAAACTTAGCGTTTAATAATTTATTTACAACCGTTAACAAATTTAAACATTTACAGATGGCGTGTTGTGTAACAATGCACACATACAAACTTATACTTCATATAATTGTTAGGTATATCCCCTATTAAACAATTATTTACAGCCTAATTTAGTGGTTTAAAGGAGCTAACTTGCTTAAAAAATGCATTACCACAACGGCTTTAATTTTAGCTCTATGCGCTTGCACGTCAGAAACAGAGTCGGATTTAGTAAAAACAAAAGGTATTTGGGCAGGTTTTGAACTGGTTTCTGACGGTAACCGCGCGCGTGTTAACGCAGAACTAAATGCAGGCGACGCTAATGGCTCTAACATTGTTTTAAGCGATAGCGACTCATTACAAGCTGTTGTTAATAGCACTGCTATTGTACTTACAAAAGATACCGACTTTTTAGACGTTGATTACCAAGCGTATATAAATGCCACTGACGATAACCAACAGTTTGATATAAAATTTAAACGGGATGATGGCATAAATGCTAATTCGAGCGTGGAGTTGCCTTTAAATTTTATTATTTTAACCCCGAGTAACAATCAAAATTTTGATATTAATAGTCCCCTTACAGTTCAGCTAGATGGCACTGATCCTAATAGTACTAGTCAAGTAGAACTTAGCAGTAGCTGCACTAACAATAATAATGAAACACTTTTACAATCAACGCTTTTTGCGCTTAACACTTCGCGCCTTGAAATAAATCTGCGAAGTTTAGATATGTTTAGCAGCTCGCAAGTAGATCAAGGTAAAACGTGTGATTTAACAATTAGTGTGAAACGCGATCGATTCGGTAGTATTTCGGGTGAATACGCAAACCAAAGCTATATTAAATCCCAGCAATCGCGCGCTATAAAAAATATGACTTTAACGTTTTAATTTGCACGCTAATTTACTCAGCGTTAAGCTACGCCTTTATTAAGTAACTCTACCAATTGTAATTGCCCTCCTTATTTATAGGAAAGCTAATAACAATTGATATAAAGGTTTATTATGACTAACAGCACATACCCCATTGGCACACCTGGCAAAAAATGGAATAACAACGATAAAGCCCTGTGGTTAGCACGCCAAAACATTAAACGCAGTTACCAAAACGAAGTCGTAACGCTAATTAATGACCTTAAAAACACCTTGGATATAGAGCAATACGGCGAGCTTAATTACGCCGCTGGCACTTACCTATTATATATATTAAAAACGCCTAACTTTAATACTAATAAACCAACTGTTTTAATCACAGGTGGTGTACATGGCTACGAAACCAGTGGCGTACATGGCGCACTTAGATTTGCTAAAACATCTGCTATGCAACACTCAGAGCAGTTTAATATTGTTGTTGCGCCCTGCATTAGCCCTTGGGGATATGAAACTATAAACCGCTGGAACCCTGATGCTATTGATCCTAACCGCTCATTTTACGAAGGCAGCCCAGCACAAGAGTCAGCAGCTATTATGGCGTTTGTAAAATCACTCAATGTAGACTTAGTTGCTCATATTGATTTACACGAAACAACCGACAGCGATAATAGTGAATTTAGACCCGCACTTGCTGCCCGTGAAGGCACAACAAACACTAATTGGAACATACCTGATGGGTTTTATTTAGTGGCCGATACCAATAAGCCTGAGCCTGAATTTCAAAAAGTAATTATCGAAGATGTAGCAAAGGTCACGCACATTGCACCGAGTGATGAAAATAACCAGTTAATAGGCGTCCCTCAAGAGCAATTTGGCGTTATTAATTACGCAGCACGCGATTTAGGTTTGTGTATGGGCTTTACAGATGCACCCTATGTAACCACAACAGAGGTATACCCTGATAGTCCAACAGCCACAGATGAAGAATGTATTTTGGCGCAAGTAGCGGTTATTAAAAGCGCCCTTAACTATATTAAAGCACTTTAATAAGTTTGCAGCCGCTTGTACCCTCTTGGCTGCTAAACGAAATTTAGATAAAAAGCTAATTTAGGAGGTATTAATGGAATACAAAAATAAAAACGGACACGTTAATTTATCGCTTGAAAATAATATAGTTATTGCACAATTTAGCGGAAACCTAGAACTTGAGCTTTTAAGTAATTTTAAAGCAGCGCTTTTTGAAACCATTCAATCATTTAAAGGCGAGAAATGGGGTTATATAAGTGACTCATCAAACGTTGTAGCTGCAACCCCACTGGCCGAGCAAGAAATGGTAGCCATAAGCCACAGCATGCAGCAAAACAACTGTTTAATTAGCGCGTTTGTGCTTACATCACCTATTGCTATAAGCCAAATGCAACGAATAATGCAAAACGCCAAAAGAGACGTTACTTTCAAAGATTGTCTTTTTGATAATCTAGAATCTGCAAAGCATTTTATTTTAAATGAATTAAACAATGACTTGAGCTAGGTAGAGCTCAAGTCGTTGTTTATATAGAGCTTATATACTGTACTAATTTTTATAAAATTGGCTGTCTTTGGTTATAGTAATGCTGGCATCTTCTTGCGCTGTTACTATAAATTGTAACTTACTCACTTTGTGCGCAATATTGTAACCATCAGCTGTTACAGTAACGGGGACTCTTTTCATTGCACCTGGCTGTATAAGTGTAGAACTTGGACTTGAGAGTGTTGCTTCTGGCAAGCCCTCTATGGCAATACTGTAATGCAGTGCTTGCTGCGTTTTATTAATAATAGTAAGTGTATAAGGGTTTTCTACCAGGCCCTCGTAGTTCACTCTATAAAGCGCATTCCTATCGCGTAGTACTGAGGCTTCTATTGGTGTGCGTTGCAGCATCCATGCAAACATAGAAATGATTAACAAAGCCGTTAATGCGCCGTATCCTATTAGTTTTAATCTAAATGGATTGGTTTTTTTGCCTTCCATTTGTTTTTCGCTGGCGTATTTAATTAAGCCTTTTTGATAACCAAATTTCTCCATGGTATCGTCGCAAGCATCAATACATAAGCCACAGTTTATACATTCATATTGTAAGCCATTTCGAATGTCTATACCTGCCGGGCAAACCTCTACACATAAGTTACAGTCTACACAGTCACCTAAGTTAAGCTCTTTTGGATCAGCTTTGCGTTTACGTGGCCCTCGGCTTTCACCGCGCGTGCTATCATAGGTTACAAGCAACGTATCTTTATCAAACATAACAGCCTGAAAACGAGAATACGGGCAAGCAATCGTGCACATTTTTTCGCGTAAAAACCCTGCATTACCGTAAGTGCAAAAAGCGAATAAAAACACCCAAAAGCTCGTAATACCTGACCATTCAAATGTAAGCATTTCCATATACAAACTTTTTGCTGGAATAAAATACGCCATAAACGAGGTGGCGGTTAAAACTGAAATAATAATCCACGCACTGTGCTTAGTTATTTTTTTGCGCCAAGTACTTAGCGTCCACTGAGATTTATCTAATTTAATTCGCTGATTTCGAGTGCCTTCTATGCGTTGCTCTACCCACGAAAACATGAGCATCCATATTGTTTGCGGGCAGGTATAACCACACCAAACCCGACCAAGCCAGTTGGTTACAAAAAATAACGCAAAAGCCCCCACCATGAATAGCAGGGCTAAAATCATAAAATCTTGAGGAAGGAGTGTTAAACCAAAAATAGTAAAGGTTTGCGTTGCCACATCAAGCAGCACAGCTTGTTGACCGTTATATTGGATCCACGGTATTGCAATAAAAGTTAGCATTAGCAGCCAACCTAAATTACGGCGTATGCGCTGAAAAAATCCTTTTTGCTCGCGGATATAAATTGGCCCTTCTGTGTTATAGGGCTTAATAATCATGTCTTCTTCTTTAATATCAAACTTCATAGTACTTGCTTCATAATGACGGGTGTTACGCAAGCATTTGCAACTTTCAGACCAAGCTGAAACCTTAATTACTTCATTGATATTAAAGAAATTATTTTAAAAAATAAAAATAAACCACGCGATATAAAGCGTACTTCGCGATATATCACGAATTTTTAGCGATTCCTAACTTTCGCATTTTTGAGCGTAGTGTACTCTCAGGTAAGCCCAATTTAACTGCCGCTCCTTTATCACCTGATATTTGCCAGTGCGATAACGCGAGAACAGAGGTTATATGCTGCTTTTGCGCTTCATCGAGCGTAAGTGAAGGATTAATAACAACTTCACCACCCGCTTGCAAAGGCTGACTTAGCTGAAGTACCGCTTGATTAGATAAAATAGCTTCACGTTCAAGTACATTTTGCAGCTCTCTAATATTGCCTGGCCAATCGTAAGCCTGCAGCTGCGTAATTGCTTTTTTACTTAGCCCTTTTAAGTTTTTCCCGAGCCGTTTATTTAGCTGCGCAATCAAATTAGCGCATAAATAAGGAATATCTTCTTTTCGATCTTTAAGGGCGGGTACTTTTATAGGAAATACATTGAGCCGATAATACAAATCAATTCTAAACGTGCCTTTTTGTACCATTTCCCACAAGTCGCGATTAGTCGCTGCAATTACTCTAATGTTTACTTTTAGCGTGTTGCTGCCACCCACGCGTTCAAACTCTTGTTCTTGCAGGACTCTCAGTAATTTACTTTGCGCCTCAAGTGGAAGCTCTGCTATCTCATCTAAAAACAAGGTGCCTTTATCAGCAAGTTCAAAGCGCCCTTTACGGCGGTCATTGGCACCTGTAAACGCGCCCTTTTCATGACCAAACAATTCCGATTCTAGCAAGCTTGGGGTAAATGCGGCGCAATTTACTTTTATAAAAGCTTGTTCGCTACGCTTGCTTAGTCGATACAAATTACGGGCTACTAATTCTTTACCCGTGCCATTTTCGCCAAGTATAAGCACTGTGCTGTCGGTTTCACTTACCAGTTTTATTTGATCTAACATGGTTTGAAATATATGGCTTTGTCCAACTAGCCCTGAGTCTTGCCAGTCTTCGTTGAGCTCTGCAATTAAGTAGTTGTTTTCATCTTTTAGCTGCTCACTTAAGTGCTTTACTTGAGTAAGTGCCTCTTGTAGTGCATTTTGTGTTTGCTGTTGCAGTGATATATCGCGAAATACCGCTACAGCACCAATTAACTTATCATTTTGATAAACCGGTGTTGAAGTGTATTGAACTGCAAATGAGCTACCGTCTTTACGCCAAAAAACTTCATTTTTAACTTCACGACGCTTTCCGTCAAACATGGTGCAGTAAATTTGGCATTCATCTGCGGGATAAGGTGTGCCATCAGCATGAGTATGGTGATGATATTGGTGTATTTTTTTACCTAATAGTTCCTCAGCGCACCAACCTGTCATGAGCTCAGCGGCAGGATTAACAAACACCGCATTACCCGATAGGTCAAAACCGTATATGCCCTCACCTACTGCGTTTAGCAATAATTTAGGATCGTTTAAAAATTGTTTTATCATAAATACACCTCGCGAAATATCGCGAGCATTATGGCAATTTTATACACTAATTGCACTCATTACTTAAAGTGCACTTACGCGTAAGTTAAAAAGCTATAAATAGTGCTTAAATAACGTTTTTACATCTATTTTTGCACCTAGCCTTGCGGCTATTAAATAAAGTCCTGCAAGTTTTCGGTGAATAAATAACGCATCAACGGGCGGTGTATGCCATTGCTGAGATTGCGCACTAAGGGCAAGCCCTGCATTTTTAATTTTGAGCGCGAGTTCGCTATTTTTAAAATCAAATTCCCCTTCTGCTCTTAGTGGCTCGCACGCCATTAAAAATAAATCAATGACGTTGTTTTTATACTCATCAACTAAGTCATTTTTAAAATAACCTATGTGTGATGCCGCTTTAAGTACACCTTCTCGGTTGTTTTCGCTACCCGCTTTAAATAAGGCTAAGTACGCTAAGCTAAGCTCGGTTGATATTTCTCGCGTTGCACCAAAATCAAATAAAACAATTTTTTGTGTATCAAGCTGATAATGAAAGTTGGCAAAGTTAGGGTCGGTTTGAATTAATTTAAATTCAAACATTTCTTTAAAAAACAAATCAATCAGTTGCTCTGCAACAAAGCTTTTTTGACTATCTGGTAGCTCTGTAATGCTCTCAATAGGTTCTGCTTTTATATACTCCATAGTTAGCACTTGTTGTGTGCTGTGCTCTGGATATACGTTGGGTACTTTAAAATGGGGATTAGTTGCTAATGCATTTTTATAACGTATTAAGTACTGAGCCTCACGTTTATAATCAGCCTCAGCTAATAACTGTGCCTTAGCCTCACCAATAAGTGGTTTAATATTAAGATCTTTTGGCAATAATCGAGAAATCGTTAATAACGAAATAACGTTATCGACATCACTTACTACACTTTTTGCAATACCAGGATATTGAATTTTAACAGCAAGCTGATCGCCATTTTCTTTATAAGCTAAATGAACTTGCCCTATAGAAGCCGCTGCAAAAGGTCTTAACTCAATATGAGAAAAACGCGCTAGCCACTCATCCCCCCATTGCTCTTTTAACACTTCAACAAGCTGCTTATGAGGCATTGGGTTCGCGTCTGAGCGAAGTAAAGCAAGTAACTGAGCTAATTCAGGACTAAGTAGATCACCCGCATCCATTGAAAGCAATTGCCCCAGTTTCATTGCTGCACCACGTAAATGTGATAGCTGTGTGGCTAGTTTTTCAATGTTTTTAGGTTGTAGCAGTAAGCTTTTATTATCCCAACCTTTACCAGTTAGCGCGCTCTTAGCACCATCAACTAACATGTTGGTAGCAACACCTGTGGCAAGTGAGCCTAATTTTGCAAATCGAGAAAGCCGAGAAGTGGGGACAGTACGAGGAGCCGCCATAATATTAAAACCTAATTAGCCTGAAAGTCAGGCTAATCAATACGTATATTGTAAGTAGGTAGATCTACTTATAGACGAGGTACTAGCTTAATTGCGCCTTCAACCACTTTCATATCAAGTGGAAGTTTACTAAGTAGCATCATTTTAGGGTCATCCATGTTTAGAGTATAAACTGGGTTAACCGCTAAAAAAGCATTAATAACATCCATTGCTTGGCTATCAAGCGCACCTAAATTACCTTTAAAACCACCGGCATCTACACTCGAATCAAGTAATTTAATATTACGTAAAAACACTGCTTTTTTCTCACTGTCGTAAAATGGGCTACCTTCAATTTGCAGCTTTAAACGCACAGGGTATTTAAGAGCGAATGCATTAATTTCAGCGCTAGAATCGGCACCAAGAACAACAACGTCGCGGTTATCAGGTCCAATGTTGACACTTAAGTCGTTTACATCAAACTGAACCGGCAAACCCATTAAGCTTACTTTTTCACTTAACTTTGGTAATTGCTTACCCAGTACAGACTCAACCTCAGAGTTAGTAAATGAATATACTGATATGCCTTGCGTGGTATTACAGGCGGTTAAAAATAACGCTGCAATAATAACTAAAATTCTCATGAGAACCCTTTTGTTTATAAATTAGTGGTACATAAAAAAGCCGCTATTAAAGCGGCTTATTAAAATAGTAACCAGCACATATTGTGCTGGTTCTAGTGCATTAAGCTGCAAGTGTCGCTTTAAGTCGCGTTAGTGTGTCAGGTTCAACTGAACCAGCACTGAGCGCTAATAACTGTTTTAAATAATAGTTTAAATCAGCATGTTCGCCACGATGTTTGTCATCTAACATGGCTACTTGTTCTGCCATTCTAAGTGACTTATCAGTTGAACTTACGTTCGCTAATATTTCCATGCGCGTAATAAGTTGATCTGTATTTAATGCTGTTTTAAGCGGTGCTTGATACTGACTTGGTAACGCTTCATTGTTTTCAAGTGCTGTAATTAACGCATCTAGATTAGCTTGCTCTGATTTGCTTGTAAGCAATGCAAGTTTATCGTCAATAGCAGCTAATAGTTTAGTAACCTTTGGCGCTAACGATCTAAATTGCGTGTACCCTTTCACTTTTGTTTCTAGGTCGTGCAACTGCGCTCTTTGATTAACATCACTAAGTGCTGCTTCAAGCTCTGCAAGCTCTGCAATTGCTTGTTTATCTGACTCGTTTTGCTCGAGTTTTTGCTGCTCAAACTCACTACTACGCTTAGTAAATGTTTCATCGTTATACTGACGAAACTTTTGCCATAACGCATTTTCAGCTTTTAAACCAGCAAAGCCAATGGTTTGCCATTGCTGCTGCATTTGCTTCAACTCTTGGCAGGCAGCGGCTAAATCATCGCTTTGTGATAATTGCTGCGCTTTTTCTACTAACTCATTTTTAAGTGCTGCATTACTTTTATGAAATGCGTTTAATAAAGCCAGTACTTGTTGTTGCTCATTTTTATAACGATCGTTTAGTGTACGGTATGTTTTAGGGTCAACTTTACCCACACTGCGCCACGCTTTATTTAAACGATTATATTGGCTTTCATATTGTTTCCAATCAAAATCATCCTCAGCAGTTGGCTGTAAATGGAGCGCATGCATGTCGTTAATAATACTTTCACGCTGTGCTTTTGATGCTTCGCGTTGCACTTCTTGCTCTGCGAAGTAACTACGGCAAGGCTCAAATAACAACTCGATTTGTTCATCAAACTGCACACCTTGTAGCTTTTCTTCATCTGTGTCTAAACGACCTAACTCATTCCAACGTTTACGTAGCGCTTTTACTTGCTCTGCGCGTTGTTGTGGGTCTGTACACTCTTCGCTTACTAATGCACTTACTTCTTCTAATAAAGCTTTACGCTTTGGTGCTGCAGCGTATTTTTGCCAATCTTTCGCATCTGCAAGTTGCGCTTCAAGGTCTGCTTTTATGTTTACAAGTGGCTGCTGATATTGCTCAGTAAGTGTATTAAATAACTCTTCAAAGCCTTTAAACACGCCAAAAGCAACATTAAAACGACCTTCTTCGATTAGGCGCTTAACATCACGAGCTTTGCGCTTTGCTTGGCTTTGGTTTTTTTCAAGTGGCTTAACTAGCTCATTCATTGGTGCTAAAAATTGCTTTTTATGCCCATTTAACTGTGTTTTAAAGGTACTTTGCAGTGCGCCATCTAAAACATTCAAATGATTACGCGCTGCTTTAAAGCCATTATTAAATTCAGTTAGAGTTGCATCGTATTGTGCTAAATCTTCTGCTGGCTTAATTTCGCATAATGCTGCAAAAGCGAGTTTGTACTCTTTAATAGCAGTTGTTAGCTCGGGTAATTTAGCAACTTGAGTAAATAGTTTTTCTAACTTGCTTACAGCGAGTTTTGATTGTGCATTATTAGCAAGTTCTGTTTCGCTAATAGCTTGCTTAGCTTGCGCTACTTTTGCATCAAGCCAATCTTGTTGAATTTGCTCTGGAGTTTCAAGACCAAGCTGTAAGGCATTTTCAATTTCTTCACCCAAAGCTTCAAGTGTTGCAAGTGCTAATAATTGACGCTGTTGTTGCGCTAATTGCTGCTGCTCTTTGTCATGTACTGCTTTTAGCTGTTCAATGTGTGCATCTAACTTAGTAGTAATAGAAATATATTTTTCATCAAGCAGCTTTACACGTTCATCACTTAACCATTTGAGCTCAAGTGCTTGCCACTGGGCCATTAATTCGCCGGCTTGTGAATTTACAACACCAAAATCTGTTTTTTCACGTAAAGCATTTAACTTAGCTAAAATAACACGTGTTGCACTTTCAACCTGAAGTGGCATTTCAATTGCTAAACGCTCATTTTCAATATGCGTTTCAAGTGCTGCTTTTGCATCACCTTTTGCATGTTTTACTAATGGCTTAATTAATTGATGGGTAATAACAAGTTCAACTAACTGAGTTTGTAGCTCTTCGCTACCTTCTTTAAATGCTTTTTCTACTAATTTTGGGTTTGCTAAACGTTTTAATAATTTAACGCGTACTTGCAGTTCTTTTTCTGCAAATGCTAACTTTTCGAGTGTTTTAACAGGTGCAAAACGCTCTATGTATTCACTTTTGATTTGCGCTGTTAATGTACTTTCGCTATTTAAAACAGCATTAGATATTTGCAGCTCTGCTATATCTTTTAATGCTTGATCTTGTTTATACGCTTTCCACCATAGCGGCAAATTGTTTACCTTTTGCAGCGCTTTACGGCGAATTTCAGCTGAGCTATCTTCAAGTGCTAACGTGTTTAATATGGTTGCATCACGTTCAATGTCTAATTTTTCGATAGCATCAAGACGTACTTGTTGCTTTGGGTGTTTCCACTTAGGTGTAAAAAGGTGCTTAAAGATCATGTTCACTAAACCTAGCTATTTCGTTGTCTGATTTGAATTCTTTTTGTAGTTGAGCTTTTGTCTTTTGGATCATTTCACCATTAGCACCAATCGTAAATTGCTCGTTTGATTGAGCCACCTTTGCTTGATACAACATAACCAACTGCACTGTTTGTTGCTTTTGTTCATCTGATAAAACGGTACCGTCTGGCCACTTGCCAGTAGAAGCACCGTATTGTAAGCGTTCGAATAATTCGGGAGTAATATTTTGTACAAGATTGTCGATGTTCATGTCATTTTTTCTTTTTTAGAGTCACTAAAATAATACGATTTATAAGGTACCAGATACAGCCTATGCCTATTGCGGCAGTGTAAGCATACCACTGAAGTGTTTCTTCTTGCGGTTGTAAAAAGTACAAGCAGAAAAAACCACCTAAAAATAAGATAAGCGCCAAAAAGGAGTGATTTATAAACATCTGCTTTTTTTTAATTCGCTGTTCGCGCTGAAGTTGTAAAACTTGCTCGTCGTTTAGCTCTGCAATGTTGCTTTCGCAATGCGGACATTGCTTATGTTTATCTGAAATTGATTTTGCACATTTTGGGCAACGAATAATCGCCATACTTCTCTCCATACTACGCATAAAAAAAGCGCCTTTCGGCGCCTTTATTGTACTTGTTTTATTTCTCGTTGTCTTTTTTGAATTCAAACCAACAACTGATTTAGGAGCTATAATTTTCTAAGTTGCCTACTAAGTTTAATTACTCAGCGTCTTTTGACTGTTTCTCTAAACGCTTTTCCCAAAACGAGGCGTTTTTAATCCCTAATTTAACTGGGTCAAATGTGATTTTTCCGCCTTTTTTCTTCTGATCCTCATAATCGCTCAAACATAACAAAGCTGGCTTAGCTACAAAGAAAATAGCTAAAATACCCAATATGTTAATCCAAGCCATTAAGCCAACGCCAATATCTCCAATAGTCCAGATATAACCTGAATTATTAACCATACCGTATGCAACCATGAACATAATCACAAATTTCACAAGGACAAGCGGGATATTGCCTTTAAAGTAACGATTTAAGTAAGCAATATTTGTCTCTGCAATGAAGTAATAAGCAAGTATTGTGGTAAAGGCAAAGAAGAATAATGCAATACCGACAAATGCTTGTCCAAAGCTGCCAAATACACTAAATAAAGCCATTTGAGTAAAGGCTGCTGAGCCTACTTCAGTCGCTGCATCGACATTTTGTACAATAAACTGTCCTGCTGGTAAATCACCCACAACATTATATTGCTGCGTTATTAAAATCATTAATGCTGTTGCAGTACACACAAAAATGGTATCAACATAAACCGAAAAAGCTTGTACTAAACCCTGTTGAGCTGGGTGATCAACCTCTGCAGCGGCTGCAGCATGAGGCCCACTACCTTGGCCAGCTTCATTAGAATATATACCACGCTTTACGCCCCAACCAATAGCGGCACCAAAACCAGCCTGTGCAGTAAATGCATCACTAATAATTAAATAGAATATATCAGCTACTTTATCTAAATTTAAAAATACCACGATTAATGCCAGTACTATGTAACCCAGTGCCATAAATGGCACTACTACTTGCGTAAAGTTTGCAATACGCTTTATACCGCCAAAAATAATAAACGCTAAAACAATAAGGATGATTGCTAAAGCGACTAACTTAAAGCTACCTACGTCACCAAAGCTAGTAGTAACCATGTTGCCACTGCCAAACACTTGGGTAAACGCATTACCTACTGCATTTGCTTGTACACCAGGTAGAAAAACACCACAGGCAATAATCGCCGAAACAGCAAATAAAACAGCTAGCCACTTTTGCCCTAAACAACGGTCAAAATAGTACGCTGGGCCACCACGGTATTGCCCATCTTCTTCTGTTTTATAAATTTGGCCTAAAGTAGACTCTGCGTATGCAGTGCTTGCACCTAAAAATGCAACAACCCACATCCAAAAAATTGCGCCTGGCCCACCAAAGCCGATAGCGGCAGCAACGCCAGCGATATTACCAACGCCTACTCGTCCAGACAACGATACTGCAAGGGCTTGAAAAGATGAGATACCTTTATCAGACGTGTTAGGACTAAATAATAACTTACACATTTCTTTAAAATGTCTAACTTGAGCAAATCGAGTTAATACTGAATAAAACAAGCCTGCGCCTAGGCATAAATAGATGAGTGCATTACTCCAAACAACATCATTAACAGCACTTACAAAAGCTTCCATGGATATCCTCTATAGTTATATTTATTATTTTTAATTACGAGACTCTGCTTTAGCTACTACGCTACATAAGCTTTACGAAATAAGGTTTTACCTCTCCCGTCCCGACTCATGATTTAATTAATCTTAACTTAAGTAACCTAACTTTGTTAACACTTAATTTTCAAAATATATAATTACACGCTTGGCGAAAGGCACTACATCTGTAGTATTTAAATGAAAGTAGATTGATTTGTACCGATACGGTGATGATACGCAGCGAAGAAGCGTTGAAAACGTTTTAAGAATAAAGCTGCTATATGATTATTATTTTTTATACAAAGGGTTTTATTAAAAGCAAAAAGGGTATCAAAACTATTGATACCCTTTTAGATAAACGTTTTATCTTAAATCATCAACAACATTAACAATAGCCGCTAATGTATCTTGACCAAATTGATACGAACGACGATCTGACCAGCCGTAATCTGGATCAGGTAAATCGTTGTTGTCTTTAAATGGCATTTCAATTGTGTACGTTAATGCTTTGAATTCTTCAGCCGTAGCTGATGAACCTACCGTTAGGTTAGCTTGACCTGGCTCATCTTTTGGATAGCCATGCTCATCTTGAAACTCAGGTGTAATAGTTAAAAGCGCAGCTTTAAAGCTATCTTCTAAGCCTTTTAAGCGTTCATCGTAACTTGGAATACCTTCACTGCCTGCCACAAAGTTATATGGGATAGCTTCATCGCCGTGTATGTCTAAGTGCATATCTAAGCCAGCTTCGCGCATTTTATTAAGCACTAAGTAAACCTCAGGGCTATTTTCCATGCTTGGTGTTTGCCATTCACGGTTTAAGTTAACACCTTTAGCGTTAGTACGAAGATGTCCGCGTGCGCTACCGTCTGGATTCATATTAGGCACAACGTAAAAAACTGCTTTTGATAGAAGCGCAGCTGCATGTGGGTCTTCGTCATCAAGAAGTTTGTGCAGTAGACCTTCAACATACCACTGCGCCATTGTTTCACCTGGGTGTTGACGTGCTGTGATCCAAATGGTTTTCTTGTCTTCACTTGGCTCACCAATTTTAAGCACACTCATATCGCGGCCATCGAGTGTTTCACCAAGCGTTATTAATTGGCAAGCGCCTTGGCTTTGTGCCCAAGATAATAAATCTAAATGGCGGTCGTAACTGTATGGCGCAAAGTAAGCAAAATATACGCTGCCGCACTCTGGTTCAATTTCAAAGCTTAATGTGCCATTTTCATAGCTTGATGGTACACGAAACCATGTTTGGCGGTCATATGATGCAACGGCTTGGTACCCTTCCCAACCATCTGGGTAAGCTGATTTATCAAGCTCATTAATATTTAACTTATGCAATTGGTAAGGTGTTGTTTCAAGACGAAAGTGAAACCACTGATAAAATTCAGACTGGTGATCTTTATTAATTTCTAATTGAATATTTAAAGGATCGGTGGCTTCAATAACTTTGATATTACCACTGTCGAAATTGCTGCTGATTTTCATGAAAAAACCTTTAGGTTGAATAAGTTTATCTGCTTATTAATTCACAGAACTGACATTATTTTATAAATAGTAAAACGAATGTGCATCTTCTTAATTAAAGCCTATCACAAGGCATACGCTTTAAAAATAATACACGACCAAAAAAGCCAGCAACATGCTGGCTTTTAAGTCACTGCAAATAAATTAGCGAGGTAAGCTTGGGAATGACACTTCGGCCATATCGCGCATACAACGAACTACTTGGCAGCTGTAACCAAACTCATTGTCGTACCATACATATAAAACAATACGGTTATCTTCAACAATTGTTGCTTGTGAATCAACAACACCTGCGTAACGGCTACCTACTAAATCGGTAGATACAATTTCCGTTGATGCAGTGTAATCAATTTGATCACGTAAGTCTGAATGAAGTGCTGTATCGCGTAAAAATGCGTTTAGCTCTTCAACTGATGTGCTTGTTGCTAAGTTAAGATTTAAAATAGCTAGCGACACATTAGGTGTAGGTACGCGGATTGCGTTACCTGTTAACTTGCCTTCAAGCTCTGGTAATGCTTTTGAAACCGCTTTTGCAGCACCTGTTTCAGTAATTACCATATTAAGTGCTGCGGCACGGCCACGGCGCTCTGCTTTGTGGTAGTTATCAATAAGGTTTTGATCGTTCGTGTACGAGTGTACAGTTTCAACATGGCCATTATTGATACCAAACTTATCGTTTAATGCTTTAAGCGTTGGTGTAATTGCATTGGTTGTACAGCTTGCTGCACAAACAATTTTATCTTCAGGTAATATATCTTTGTTATTAACACCATATACGATGTTTTTGATATTGCCTTTTGCAGGAGCTGTTAATAATACTTTTGCAGCGCCCTTACACTCTAGGTGCTGGCCAAGGCCCGCTTCGTCTTTCCAAATACCGGTGTTATCAACAATTAATGCATTGTCGATACCGTATTGAGTGTAATCAATTTCGCTAGGAGAGTTAGCGTAAATAACTTGAATGTAGCTACCGTTAGCTTTAATTGCATTGCGCTCTTTATCAATCGTGATTGAGCCATTAAATGGACCATGAATTGAATCACGACGCAGTAAGCTTGCACGCTTTTCAAGATCCCCATCTTTACCACCACGCACAACAATAGCGCGCAAACGTAAATCTGAATATGGACCTGATTTTTCAATTAATAAGCGCGCTAATAAACGACCGATACGACCAAAACCATACAATACTACATCGCGTGGCTCTTTCGCTGGTGAGTCTGTTATTTCTGCAAGTTCATCTTTTACAAACTCTTCTACTGAACGACCTTTTGCGGCTTCAGTGAACAAATAACTATATGCAAGCTTACCAATATCAATACGTGCTGAGTTTAATTCCATTTTGCTGATAGCTTCTAAAAATGGGAAGCTTTCGCGCAAACGTAATTTAGTGCCTTCAAACTGAGCAACGGTTTTGTGAGATTTGATAATATCGATAGTACTGGCATTTACGAGAGGACGGCCATATACAGCGATTTCGATACCACGATTACGGTAAAGCTTACCAATGATTGGTTGCATGCTTTCTGCGTAATCTTGGCGCTCTTGCCAACTATTTGTGTATTCTAACTCGTGAGATGAGGTCATTTTATTTACCTAAGTTTATCATTTTGAACGGATAGCCTTTAAAAATGCACTATATTTTGAGAGTAATGCACTTCAGGCAGGGCTATTCTAATTTAAACTGAAGTTATTCTCTACTGTTAGGCGTTAAATGATTGCGTTAGAATAACAAAGTAAATATTCATTTGGGGTTAAGGAATGCTTAAAAAAGCAAGTGTACTATTGGGTTTGCTAACATTGGCAGGGTGTGAAGAGCCGTTAACACTCGCACAAGTGTGCAAAGAAACACCTGGTTTTTGTAGCGACTTAAACAAAGACAGTCACTGCAAGGATGAGCGTTCTGATGTAATTATCAAACGCTACATAGAATACAAAGACCCTACTGATGAAAATAAATACCAATTACTCAAGGACTTTGAATCTTATAACCAATGCATAACTTTGGCCGCTAAAATTGAACATATTAAGTTAAAAGCTAAAAAAACGTCACGTATTGATGGTCAATTAACGAGTATTAAAGAAATGACTCGGTTATATCAAGATACCCAAAATACAAACCACCCAGGTTTGCTCTACTACCAATGGTCACGAAATAACAACCAAAGTGCGTTGACTAAATTATTGGCTATAGAAAATGATAAAAGTGTAACGCAAAGTGCCGAAATGCAATTTTTTTTAGCATCGTACTATATTAAATTTGATGATGAAAAAACCATTGATTTACTTTATAAAACTCTAGAGCTCAATAAAAAAGACAACATACCGAATCCGGAAGTGTATACATCACTTATTAGTCTTTTTTATAAACATGATAAGTTTAAGCACGCATATATATTTTCTAAAGTAGCGCAAATGTCGGGGATTGAAAATATTGATGTATTTGAAATTGAGCAGAAATTAGTCGCAAATGGTAAAAGCTTAGATAGCCTAGATGTACTTGCAGAGCAAACATTTCAGCAAATAATGGCAGGTGATTTTGTATCTCCTCGAGAGTTTTAATTTATAATCGCAAAAATAACCTAATACCAATCTGCTTATGTATGGGGTCTATTTAACGTTAAGGAAATTACGCTAGAACTAGGCAAAAATTTTGTATCTAGTTGTTCTAGATAAAAATATTTTAACGACGTTATAGTGTTATTTAATTCGTTAAATTGATCAAAGATTTATGCAGGTTGGTATAATTTAATAACTAGGTTATTCAGGCAAATAAAAAGGCAGCTTACGCTGCCTTTTTTTATTTTGCTTTGCTTGTGCCCACTTCTACGCGGGTTTTAAGCTTTTGACCTGGTCGAAAAGTCACCACGCGACGTGCCGAAATAGGAATATCTTCGCCTGTTTTCGGGTTGCGGCCTGGTCTTTCTTTTTTGTCTCGAAGATCAAAGTTACCAAATCCAGAGAGCTTAACCTGCTCGCCTTTTTCTAGCGCTGAGCGGATTTCTTCAAAAAACGCTTCAACTAAATCTTTGGCATCTTTTTTATTGATCCCGAGCTTTTCAAATAGGTGTTCAGCTATGTCGGCTTTAGTAAGCGCCATATCTAGTCCCTCAACGATGCATTAAACTGTTCGGCCAATTCGGCCACCACGTTATCAACTACTAGATTGATATCTTTCTCTTCGAGTGTTCTATCAACCGCTTGCAGTGTTAGAGCAATCGCCAAACTCTTATAATTTGGCTCAATACCTTTGCCCTTATACACATCGAATAAGTTTAGGTCAACCAATTGATTTCCGCCAACTTTTTCGATCACGCTTAAAATGTCGCCAGATTTAACGCTGTCTGCCACTAAAATCGCGATGTCGCGGCGATTTGAAGGGAATTTAGACACCCCTTCGGCTTGCGGTAAATTTCTTTTTTCTATTGCTGACATTTCAATTTCAAAAACAAAAGTTGCGTTGTTGATATCTAACGACTTTTGAGCTTGAGGATGTAAAGCACCAAAAAAACCAACCTTTTTACCATCAACATATATTACTGCTGATTGACCAGGGTGAAGTCCATCTGACTGCTCGGCTTTAATTTCAAAGCGAGTAATGTCATTGGTAATTGCAAGTAAGGCTTCAACATCACCTTTTAAATCGTAAAAATCAACATTGCGTTTTTCTTCAACCCAATGCTCGCCATTTACAAGACCCGTAATAACACCGCCAATAACCGGTACTTGGTAAACACCATTTTCTGCACTTTCGTCGCTTATAAATTTAAGACCATGTTCGAATAAACGAATACGAGGCTGTTGGCGATTTTGGTTATACGCTACAGACGCTAATAAACCCGGCATTAAACTTACACGCATTGCTGACATTTCAATTGAAATAGGATGCGGTAATACCATTGCTTTACACTCTGGGTGTAAAATAGCTTGTGCTTTAGGGTCTACAAAGCTGTACGTAATTGCTTCTTGGTAACCACGAGTCACTAACGTATTGCGGAACTTGCTAAGCGCAATAGTTGCTTCGTTATGTGTCGTCATTTTAAGTTTTGCAGTTGGTGCAACATTTTGAATGCTGTTGTAACCGTAAACACGTGCTACTTCTTCAATTAAATCTTCTTCGATGCGAATATCAAAACGGTAGCTTGGTACGTCCGCACTCCAGCTTTCATTTTCTACTTTAAGATCAAGACCTAAACGCGTAAGAATGTCTGTTACTTTAGCATCTTCAATATGATGCCCAATAACACGGTCTAAACGTGCACGACGAAGACGTACTTCAGTCACTTTTGGTAGTTTATCAGCCGCAACAGCTTCAACTACTGGACCTGCTTGACCCCCCACAATTTCAAGAAGAAGTGCTGTTGCACGTTCCATTGCATCGTGTTGTAGAGCAAAATCAACACCGCGTTCATAACGGTGTGAAGCATCAGTGTGTAAACCGTAGCTACGTGCTTGTCCTGCAATTGCTACAGGATTAAAAAATGCGCTTTCAAGTAATATATCAGATGTTTTATCTGTAACACCTGATTGCTCCCCACCAAAAATACCCGCAATTGCAAGTGCTTTATTATGATCGGCTATCACAAGTGTTGTGTCGTTTAATTTAGCGGTATTACCGTCTAATAAAACAAGTTCTTCGCCTGCGTTTGCACTACGAACTTTAATACCACCTTCAATCGCATTTAAATCAAACGCGTGCATTGGGTGACCAAGTTCAAGTAATACATAGTTAGTAACATCAACTACAGGATCGATAGAACGTACGCCACTACGACGTAATTTTTCAACCATCCAAAGTGGTGTTTCAGCATCAAGGTTAATGCCCTTTATCACACGGCCAAGGTAACGAGGACATGCATCTTCGTTAACTAGCTCAATTGATACTTTGTCATCAATTGTTGGCGTAACCGCTGGGATATCTAATACATTTACGTCAATGCTATTTAAAACACCTACTTCACGAGCAAGGCCTTTAATACCTAAACAATCACCACGATTTGGTGTTAAGTCAACATCTATAATATTGTCATCAAGACCTAGGTAGTCACGTAAATCAGTGCCTACTGGTGCATCGCTTGGCAATTCCATAATGCCGTCGCCTTCTTCGCTAATACCTAGCTCAACAAAAGCACATAGCATTCCGTTTGAAGGTTGGCCGCGTAGTTTGGCTTTTTTAATTTTAAAGTCACCAGGAAGTACAGCGCCCACAGTTGCAACAGCAACTTTAATACCTAAACGACAATTTGGTGCACCACACACGATATCAAGTAGCTCATCGCCACCTACGTTAATTTTGGTAACACGAAGTTTATCTGCATCAGGGTGTTGACCACATTCAACAACTTCACCAACAACTACGCCATTAAATTTGGCAGCAGCAGGCTCAACACCATCAACTTCTAGACCAGCCATTGAAAGCTGTTCCGAAAGAGCTTGCGTATCAATAGCAGGATTAACCCACTCTCTTAACCACTTTTCACTAAATTTCATTTTATTGTTTCACTCTTAACGGAACTGGTTCAGGAATTTTAAGTCATTTTCGAAAAATGCACGCAAATCGTTTACGCCATAGCGCAACATTGTTAAACGCTCTACACCCATGCCAAAGGCAAAGCCGGTGTATTTTTCTGGGTCAATGCCCACAGACTTAAGTACATTGGGATGTACCATGCCGCAGCCTAGTACTTCTAACCACTTACCGTCTTTACCCATAACATCTACTTCAGCTGAAGGTTCTGTAAATGGGAAGAATGAAGGACGGAAACGAATTTCCATATCCTCTTCAAAGAAGTTACGTAAAAAATCATGCAAAATACCTTTTAACTCCGTAAAGCTAACATCGGTATCAACCATTAAACCTTCAACCTGGTGGAACATTGGTGTATGTGTTTGGTCGTAATCGTTACGGTATACACGTCCAGGTGAAATAATGCGCAGTGGTGGCTGCTCAGTTTCCATAGTACGAATTTGCACGCCACTAGTTTGTGTGCGTAGTACTAATTTAGGATTGAAATAAAAGGTATCATGATCAGCACGTGCTGGATGGTGCTCAGGGATATTTAGCGCATCAAAGTTATGAAAATCGTCTTCGATTTCTGGACCAGATTTAACTTCAAAACCTAACTCACCAAAAAAGCTTTCTATACGCTCAATAGTGCGCGTAACTGGGTGTAAACCGCCGGTAGGCATAACACGCCCTGGCAGAGTTACATCTATAGTTTCAGCAGCTAGCTTTTCTTCAAGTGCTTTACTTGCAAGCAATTCACGCTTTTCGTTAATAGCAGCTTGCACATCCTGTTTAGCTTGGTTTATAACTTGGCCTGCTTCTTTACGTTCTTCAGGTGCTATTTTACCTAACGTTTTAAGTAAGCTAGTGATTTCGCCTTTTTTACCAAGGTAATTAACCCTGATATCTTCTAACTGCGCTATTTCACTGGCACTGGCTACCGCCTCAAGTGCTTGCGCTAATATATTTTCTAAGTTCATTCGATACCTGATCTTTCACAGAAGGTGATTGCTTAAGAGCGTGTTGGCCTTTCAAGATTGCTTCTCAACTGTGTGGTTGGCTATTAAATAAGGTTAAGCATTCGGCTGTAGTTTCCTACATAAGTCATGCAATAACCCTAAATAAAGACCAAACACGTGTTGTTCGAAGTGTTTATCTTGTGGCTACTCTCTTTGTTGTTCGGGTATTGCATATAAAAACTATGCTAATGTCCTCACGACGCGATTAAAGCCCACTTAAATTAAACAAATTCCAATCAGGAAAGGTAAACACGCTCTGATAATAGCTTATGATAACTGAAAGCAGGGTCTAGATTCTAGACCTACTACAGCTTTAACGTTGATTTTATAAAAGGAATAGTTAATTTTCGCTGTGCAGCCATAGATGCATGATCTAATTTGTCGAGTACATCTAATAAAGCTCGCATATCACGGCTTAAACGGGTTAATAAAAAGCGTGCACACTCATCACTTAATTCAAGGCCGCGCATGTGAGCGCGCTTAACAAGTGCTTGTGCTTTATCGTCATCACTCATAGAACGAATTTGAAAGGTTGTTCCCCACGTTAAACGAGACTCTAAATCAGGCAGAGATATATTGAGCATGCTAGGAAGTAAATCAGCAGTTACTACTAACATTTTACCGGGTTCGTTAAATCGGTTAAAAAAGTTAAATAGTGCTTTTTCCCACGCATCATTCCCTGCAACTAAATGCACGTCATCAATACATAGAACATCAAGTGCTTCTAAACCGTCTAATACCATAGGTCCAAAGTCAATTACTTCGCGCATAGACAGCAACATATTAGATAAGCCACGCTCTTGTGCTTTTATGCAGGTTGCATATAAAAGATGAGACTTGCCCGAATCACCTAAACCACATAGGTATGTATACTGAAACGTTTTTGCTAATTTGGAAAAGCTATCTTTTAGGTGATTAACCTCCAAAGAGTCTTCTCCCCCAAAATACGATGCAAATGTTTCGTCATCCGGTAAAGTAACCGGTAGTGCCATTTGCATCGGCTCAGACATTAGCATTATGGTGTTACCCATTGATACTCTAAGCTATTTTTATCAACAACATGATAAAATGCGCGTGGATCCTCATAATCTTTAAATGAAGAGTCTAGCCCTAACCCTTTTTTAAGATCACTCAAGTTACCAGTATGATTTAATTTAAATTCAACAAATTCCGGTGTTTTACGAACAATTTTGACTTGCGTAACAACACTTAGGCTCAATAATCTTCGTTTCGCTAATTCTATATCAACAAAACTTTGTGTGCCTTTTAGCGTGAGCGTAGCAGTTGCTTGTTCATAATAAGCATTTGGGTCAATTGCATACTCGCTTGCAAGACCTCGTGCTAAGGTATCAATCATTTGACTCACTATTTGCTGCTTATCGCCCGTTAATCTATTTGAATCAAATTGATCATCATTAGTAAAACGCCAATCTAAAATCCAATTTTCGCTATCAGCTTCTTTATACATTCTTGCTGTAATACTTCGCTCAGCACTGTAGCGTCTAGAGGCCTCTTCTACTGGTTCAGAAAAGTTACCCCATACCTCAGGAATACCTACTAGACGTCGATCTTGTAAATCAAGTAATGGAACAACGACAGGTAAACCACGACGCCCTGCTTTGTCATAAATTAACTGCTCTAATTGCGGGTAACTTTCTTGTGTTACTAATTCTCTGCGCCAATTGTCTTCAATACCTAACCATATTGCGACTAATGGACGTTGTACTCCCCATAAAGGTAAGTTTAACTCTTTGATTAGCGCGTTGATCTTTCGAGCTTCAAATTTTACAACGAGTTTCAATTGTCCATTTGCTCTCTCGTCATATTCAAACTTAAGCATATAATCAGAAATATCTTTAGTACGTTGCTGCGCTAACTTATTTTGATCCGCAGTTTCATCACCGCTTACTTTCACTAAAACATTAAGCAAAGCTTTTCGACTCGCAGCTAATCGAGTATCTCGTGTTTTGTCATCCACTTTTAAAATATCTTGATATAGATCAGTTACTTCAACTGCCGACACAGAAAAACAAAATAAAATGGATATGGCGCTAATTAATAATCTATACACAGGCTGTTAGTTCTTGGTTTTAAACTGATTTGATCCTAAATCAAAGACAGTAACAAAGCAAAATTAAATTTGTTATCTAAGGAAATGAGAGTAATTAGCTTTTATAAAAAATAAAAAAGATTAAATTAACTTCAGGAGTCTCTAAGCTCACCCGACCTACGTGATGGTGTTGATGTGAATGTGTGTTAATTGCGCGCATTTCACTTTTCTGCAGACGTAAAAAAGCCCGACTATTTCTAGTCGGGCTCTCTACAATTTGAAGTCGGTGCGCTACGCAGTAGGATGTCGTAGTGCCCACAGCGGTGGAGAGCTACAGTAAAATGCTAAACTATCTTTGTGTCGCGATATGAGTGGGTGTTAATTGCGCGCATTTCACTTTTCTTCAGACGTAAAAAAGCCCGACTATTTCTAGTCGGGCTCTCTACAATTTGAAGTCGGTGCGCTACGCAGTAGGATGTCGTAGTGCCCACAGCGGTGGAGAGTCACAGTGAAATGCTACACTCTCTTTGTGTCGGGAGTCGCTACGCTCGCCCGGCCTACGAGATGGGTGTTGCTGTGAGTGTGTATTAATTGCGCACATTTCACTTTTCTTCAGACGTAAAAAAGCCCGACTATTTCTAGTCGGGCTCTCTACAATTTGAAGCCTGGTAATGTCCTACTTTCACATAGCAAATGCTACACTATCATCGGCGCTGTTTCGTTTCACTACTGAGTTCGGCATGGAGTCAGGTGGGTCCAAAACGCTATTGTCACCAAGCAAA
>Ga0209501_10000353_pt1 | contig 57084 bp, 48 predicted proteins | sample ArcticOcean_MG_C_4_FD_187434 | JGI IMG/M metagenome (GOLD analysis project Ga0209501, IMG submission 187434) | Marine microbial communities from western Arctic Ocean - ArcticOcean_MG_CB4_134 (SPAdes) (version 2) | ecosystem: Environmental > Aquatic > Marine > Oceanic | place: Arctic Ocean...
CATCTATACCGTCCAAGTCAAAAGAAGGGTCCTCCTCCGCATACCCCAATTTCTGAGCATCCTGCAACACCTCTTCGAATTCCTTTCCTGTCTCCCGCATACAAGTAAGTATGTAATTACACGTACCGTTCAAAATCCCATACACACCATGAATTCGATTTGCGGAGAGCCCCTCGCGGAGAGTTTTAAGGATAGGAATACCCCCCGCAACGGCAGCCTCAAAGGCTAGCGCAACCCCCGATTGTTCCGCATCCTCAGCCAGAATTGTTCCACTTTGAGCAATGAGTGCCTTGTTAGCAGTCACAACGTGCTTTCCATTGGCAATTGCTTTTTCAACAACTTCTTTAGCAACTCCATCGGAGCCACCAATTGTCTCAACCACCAAATCTACATGTTCATCATTTGAGATGTCTAATGGATTATCATGCCATTTTATCCCCTCCATCGAGATTCCACGGTCTTTTGACTTATCACGAGCTGACACAGCGGTTACAAGTATATCTCTGGTGCAACGAAGTCTCAGGAGAGGGGCTTGGTTTTGCAGTAATTTAACAGTGGCAGCTCCCACAAAACCTAAACCAGCAACGCCTACTCGCAATGTTTTGGTCACTGCGAGGCCTTTTGACTTGGGGGTTTTTCGACCTCTACCCCCGAGTGTAAAAACATAGCCCTAACGTTCCGTGCTGCTTGACGGATGCGTTGCTGATTCTCGACCAGTGAAATTCTGACATGGCCATCACCATGTTCACCAAATGCAAGCCCAGGCGAGACTGCAACTTTGGCTTCCTTCAACAAAAGTTTAGAAAATCCAACCGAACCAAGGTTTAGAAAATCAGGGGGAATGGGTGCCCATGCAAACATTGTTGATGTAGGGCTTGGAATTTGCCACCCTGCTATAGACATGCTGTTGATCAACACATCACGACGCTCTCTATAAAGTTTCCTCATTTCTTCTACACACTCTTGAGGGCCATTCAGAGCTGTTGTTGAAGCCACCTGTATGGGTGTAAAGGCACCATAATCCAAATACGATTTTATTCGGGCAAGTGATTCAATTAACCGTGGGTTACCGGCAGCAAAGCCAATTCGCCAACCAGGCATGGAATAGGTTTTACTCATTGAAGTAAACTCTACCGCAATATCCTTTGCACCAGGAACTTCCAAAATCGATGGTGGTGGACGATTATCAAAATATAGCTCTGCATAAGCTAAGTCGGACAATATATAAATTTCATGGTAGCGACAGAAATCAACCACTTGATTATAAAAGTCCAATGTAGTGGTTAAAGTAGTTGGATTATTAGGATAATTTAATACTAGTGCGGTGGGTTTTGGAGTACTATGAATGACTGCACTCTGTAAACCCAGCATATAGTTTTCATCAGGCTCAACCGGCACATTTCTAACCGAAGCTCCAGCAATAACAAATCCAAACTGATGTATCGGATAACTAGGGTTAGGGACCAATATTACGTCCCCCGGACTTGTGATAGCAGATGCCAGGTTAGCAAGTCCCTCCTTAGAGCCTAGCGTTACAATAGCCTCTTTATCAGGATCAATCTCTACGCGAAATCTCCGGGCATAATATGCCGAAATTGCCCTCCGTAAACCAGGAATGCCCCTTGATGCAGAATATCGATGGGTTTTCGCATCACCAATGGTTTCAACTAATTTATTTACAATATGGGACGGTGTTGGTGAATCAGGATTTCCCATACCAAAATCAATTATATCCTCGCCATTCGTGCGCGCTCGAGCTTTTAATTCATTGACTTCGGCAAAAACATATGGTGGCAAGCGTTTTATACGGTGGAATTCTTGATCCATACCTATCGTTTCAATTTAGGTTTGGCGATTAATATTAAGTTTTATTCCTGTCACTTACACCAATTTTGAAATTACAAGTTCGTATTTTAAAACTCGCTAATTCTATGTGAAATAACTACCTAGAAATCTAAAAAAATTTCTGCCCGGCGATTACCAGCTTCTCCTGATGGCATACTTTCTAGATATTTTGGCAAGGTATCAGATACGGAACTCACTACAAGGTTAGATGCCCTGGTACCGTAGCGAACTAATTGCTTAAGCACGGCATCTGATCGCGCAGCAGAAACTTTAAAATTTATTAATTGGTGCCGCATGGGACCCAGGTTTTGGGTTCGGGAGCTTGCATGTCCAACAACTCTGAGTGTGCCCCCATTTTGCTTATGATGAGCAACCACCTGACGAAGGACGCTCCTATCAGAAGTGCTAAGTTTTGCGGAACCGTTATCAAACAAAATGGTTGCCACCTGGTAAGATTGTCTATCATTAACAGATTGCAAATCCCTAAAAGACCGAGCTCTTAAACTCTTCGGGTTCATATTTGTTCGAGTAAAATAGGTAGCATCTTCATTATCTGCCGTGACGACCCCACTTCCAGATATAACAACCGTTTCCGGGCCGTAGCTAGGGCTCCGTACATTCAACATTTCTATAACAGTGGGCTTGGTAAGGTTGCGATTTGCTGACAGAACATTACTAGTCACAAATGGCCTTGCCTTCTTTTTGACATAGGGCGGTTTTGCTCGCGCCTCTCCCGACTGTATTTGTGGGTCTGTTGGCTTTAATGGGTTTAATTGCTTAGGTGATTTTTTGCTAGTTGTAGACTCTGAGCCAGATGTCTTCCTTGAACTAGATAGCGCTGCCACTTTTGACCCTTGGGAATTTTCTACTTTTGGGGTTGGATCGCCAGCAGTTTTATACTCATTTTGTCTCTGAATAATCTTGCTTGAGTACTGCCGAGTATCTTCTCTATCGGAGACTAGACTTTCCGCAATTTTCTTCCGTTTATTTCCATTAGGTCCAACTGAGCGCTCCGGTACTGAGCCTAAACTGGGAAAAGGTTTGTCTGAACCCGGTGCAGCCTTGCCACGGTCGGCTACCAATTCACTTGTCGAACTTTTTCTAGAGGTTGCCACTTCCTCCGTTTTCTTACCTATAATCGCATTTTTTGCTGCTTCGTACCACTCAAGAGGATTAATAGCATCTGGTAAAGAAGAACAGCCAGATAAAACTATGACAATCCCAATAGATCCTAATACCTTTCGTAAAAATCGCCCATAAATCATAAATTTGCCAAATAATTCCCTAGTGGTTTGAAAATTCATAACACAAAACAATCTATTCAGAGACTGCTCCCTCATCTGGTATTGGCCAAAATGTAAGCCATATCTTGTTTCTAGCTATAAGTACTATTAAATTATTATAATGTTTCCAGATGCTTATAATTGATTTAATGACACCAGGAAACCGAATTTAGCTATCTGACAAATTAAGCCTAATATTACCTTAAAATTATCTTAACCCTAAGCTCATTTTTTCCACACCAGGACATACCGATCTCGTTCTTACCATGGATCATCTACCCTTACAAAACTGGCTTAATGATACTAACTTGAAGCATAGAACGCCACAGCGGGGCTGACGGTTTCTGTTTCCTGCTCCATATCGTAACCCGCTTCCTGTGGAATTCGGAAAGTAATATTATTATTTTCATTAATTACTTCAGGTTCCACTGTTATAACCTTATTGGCTTGAGCCAAATTCATTGCTAATTTTACGTTATCAGCCTTCCCTAATTTACGAAGGTTCATTCGTGTCGCAAACACAATATTGTAAATTTTATTCTCTGCCCCGGCGAGTGCCTGATCTGGTTTAATCCATAACGAAGCGACAGTTTCGGAGTTATCGTGAGATCCTAGCTGCCCTTCTGGCGCCTTGGCCAAATAAAACCAGGTGTCATAGCGCTTCGGAGAGATACTGGGTGTAATCCAATGAGCAAATGGAACCAAAAGATCACAAGCAAGTGTAAGATGTTCGTTACTAGCAAGGTCCTTCATGCTCGCCTTTCCTCTACGAATGGGTTCTCTATATGCGGCGCCTATTGACAAACATCGCTCTCTATTAATCAACATCCCTGTATTTTTCTCACGCGCTAAAAGAAAACCTGCCTCCTCAAAAGTTTCCCGGATACCACATACTCGGCTCCCTATTTCAGATATATCAAGATCATCGTTACCATCACAATATGCCGCAGTCTCCGGTGTCAGATCCTCAGGATTGGTTTTGCCACCAGGGTAAACTAATGCACCACCCGCAAAATCGATTCCTGAATTTCTGGTTACCATAAAGACTTCCATCCCATCAGTTCCATCCCGCAAGAGGATAACAGTCGCAGATTTTATTGGATGCGATAATTGGATCACTGCAAAAAACCCGTCAAAAAGAGATTTGTTAATTTTGTATCTTTTCTAAAACTCAGGTAACCTTTTATTTTTTAGGCCGTTTGTGTTTTAGGTTTTCAAAGGAAAAGCAATATGTAGTTAACAGTTTAACATTTTTTGATCGGATTAACCTGCAACAAGAATTAGACTTTAATTATCTGTTGATAGCAAGCAATGAGCCTAAATAGGGTTCATATACAATGATAGTAACATTAGGGAACCAGACTAAATCCTCCGGAAGTACTTTCAACATAGTCGACACTGCCTCTGTAATTGACAATATCGACAAATTAGCCTAAGCCGCCTTATTATCGCTTATTTATCTCCCATCAAAGATCAGCGTGATCACGACAAATCTAATATTTGGACTTAATCTATGAGTTTCGTGGACCTCGGCTTGAGTGAAGAGGTTTTGAAGGCTGTTGCAGACGCTGGATACACAAACCCCACACCAATTCAAGAACATGCAATCCCTCAAGTACTTGCCGGGCGTGATATTTTGGGGTGCGCCCAAACCGGCACAGGCAAAACCGCTTCCTTTACTCTTCCAATCATTGATATCTTGGCGTCCGGAAGAGCGCGAGCTCGAATGCCCCGTACACTCATCCTTGAACCTACTCGTGAATTGGCAACTCAAGTTGCCGAAAACTTTGATATTTATGGCAAGTATAACAATTTAACAAAGGCGCTCATCATCGGTGGTGCATCCATGGGAGAACAATCAAAAAAGCTAGATAAAGGTGTCGATGTTTTGATCGCTACGCCTGGTCGATTACTAGACCTTTTTGAGCGGGGAGGAATACTTCTAAAAGACGTGAAAGTATTGGTAATCGACGAAGCTGATCGCATGCTTGACATGGGTTTCATTCCTGATGTCGAAAAAATTGTCTCTGTTTTGAATAAAATCAGACAAACGTTACTTTTTTCCGCCACTATACCCCCAGAAATTCGTCGATTATCAAAAGCTTTCCTAATTAACCCAAAGGAAATCGCTGTCAACCCAACGGCAACCTCTTCAAATAATATTGATCAACACCTGGTAATGATCCCATTCCCCATGAAAGGCGATATAAACATACTGCAGGCAAAAAAACGCGAGACACTTCGGCAGTTAATCAGGCATGAGGACGTCTCGAATGCCTTAATTTTCTGTAACAGAAAAAGAGACGTGGACATTGTCCATAAGTCTTTCCAAAAGCATGGCTTTAACTCTGCAACTCTTCATGGAGATATGTCACAACCGGCACGCACAGAAACCATGGAACGCTTTAAATCCAAAATCATCACCTTTCTTGTCTGTAGCGATGTAGCTGCACGAGGGCTGGATATTCACGACCTAAGCCATGTGTTTAATTTTGATGTACCTACTCATCCAGAGGACTATGTTCACCGCATTGGACGGACCGGTCGCGCAGGAAAAACCGGCAAGGCCTTCACTATATCGTCAATTAAGGAAAAAAAATTTATTGACGCAATTAAACGTCTCACGGGTAAAGAGATTCCAATTTATTCTACAAGTAAATTAAAGACAAAAGACGGCAATCGAAGAGTTAGATCTATAAATGAAGACAATACCAAGGAAAAGGGAGATAGCTTGACTTCCAAAAAGTCCGATAGACAAGATCTAAACAATGAACAAGAACAAACACATAAAGATAAACCAATCATCGGACTGGGAGAACATGTTCCCGCTTTTTTGAACCGCACATGAAAGTGGGTGGAGGGAAGTACCGCTTAATACCAAGCAACTCCCATCTTGGATTCAGTTCTGGAATTGAGTTTTTGCTATACCGAAGATTATGAATTTTACTTTGTAATAATATACAATGACCAGCATACAAAATGTTCGTGAACTGTGCGCCGGTATGATGTTAGCTGGCAATATCAAATATTGTCACGAACTATATTATAGTAAAATATTGAAAATGATTGATTTAAAGACAATTGTCTGCCCATCGTTTTTGCCCCAGTATAACTACTCTCTTCCGATTTATTCGCATTCCAAAATCAACCATAGGTTCGAATATAAACAGGCAAAGGGGGGCATAAATGCAGACTATATTTATCCATGTAAAAGCCGAACTCGGTAGAGCGTACAAAGTGGCTGAGGAGGCAATTGAAAGCGTGGAACAGGTCTCGGAAGCATATTCAACATCTGGGCAGTTTGATTTATTGTTTAAATGTTATCTAAATGACGACGACGATATCGGCCGTTTTGTAACTGAAAAAATACAGTGTTTACCGAGCGTTAAAGATACGTTCACCCTGATCACCTTTAAGGCATTTTCTTGACTTGTACGCACCCCGATGACGATAGCGATTAGTTTTGACGGTAACCAATTAGAGACGGAACGACCAGTTGGTATTGACGTTGCTACGCGCGACTTTATTCGTGGTCACTTCCGTTTTGGGCACCAAGAAAAATTCTATTGTGTTTGTCCAAACATCGATGCCTTCGAACTCTACAAAAAATATGCCCAAGATGAAGGTATAGAAAGCGAACGCTGCCTATCCATTAATCAAAATGATCCAGAGGGACTTGAAAAAGCACAGTGTCTTCTACGGTATGACCCTGGCATCGTTAGAAATGCCTGGGCACGCCGCCACCATGGGCAAAGGCTCTACAGCCTTTGTGGAGTTGCACATTCCATTGCATCTGCCGAGGTTATGGAGGTAGTTGGAAGTTATTTATCATCCCCGTTGCAATCCTGGGATGCCCTGATATGTCCAAGCAAGGCAATCCGCAGTGCAATTCAATCAATTATAACTGCATGGGAAGGCAATTTTAAGGAACGATTTGGGCATGAATTTAATTGCCCGTTGGAATTACCCATAATTCCTTTAGGGGTGGATACTGCAAGGCTAAAAAACACAGCCTCTCCATACAATCGTACCCAACAAAGAAATTTACTCGGTATCCCAGACGATGAAATTATATTACTTTATGTCGGACGCTTGAATTATATAGCAAAAGCCAACCCCCTCCCCCTGCTAATTGCCGCCGAAGAAGCTGCAAAAAACTCCGTTAATCCCTTGCACATTGTATTTAATGGCTATTTCAATGACCCAGCTAATGAAAATGCATTCAATCAAGCCATAAGCAACTTCTGTCAGAATGTGAACGTTACCTTCGTTAAACACGGTGACCCAAAGTTTCCTAATGGTGTTTGGGCTGCCGGAGATATATTTTGCTCCCTATCAGATAATATCCAAGAAAGCTTCGGGCTTACACCGATAGAAGCCATGGCATCTGGGTTACCGACAATCGTCAGTGATTGGGATGGTTATAGGGATACTGTCCGTAACGGGATAGATGGGATAACAATCCCAACTTATATGCCGTCAGCAGGTACTGGTCGAGAGATCGCCTACCGTTACTTTTCGGGACAATATAGTTATGGGGACTATCTGGGCGCCACTTCACAATCAATATCTGTAGATATTCCATCACTGGTAACCGCGATTTCTCTACTTTCTAAAGATTCCGAGAAGCGAAGGACCATGGGGAATGCTGGCAAACGAAGAGCATCAGAATATTTTGATTGGTCTCACATAATTGCCGCATATGAGGAATTATGGAATGAATTAACTGTTCGCCGCAAACATGCCAATGAGGAAATGCCTCTCCTGAAAGGAGATAATTTTCATCCATCTCGGCAAGATCCATTTATCGTTTTTAGAGAGTTTCCTACAAAGACCATATCCATCAACGGGAGAATTTCACTCCTCACTGAAAATTGGCAGGAAACATTAAAAAGGGTCTCGCAAAAAATAAGCTTAATACTCCCAAACAACCTTATGGAACTTGAAAAGATACCGGCGCTCATAGCACAAACAGAAGCTCTACCCGATTCCACCTTGGAGCAAATAGCATCAGCACTCGAGGAAAATAATCAGGCCCGTTTTGTAATGACCATCGGCTGGCTATTGAAGTTAGGAATTTTCCAATATCACGCCCCAGAAGGAGACCCCTAAAGATAATATTCCTGTAAAGGGGCAAAACCATTGAAATCTATGGAAGCATAACTGGCAGTGTATGCACCCGTGCACAAAATATCCACGAGGTTTCCCGCTTTGAGCTTTAGGGGAAGTTCATAACCCGCATTTCGTTACAAAACATCAGCGCCATCACAACTTGGTCCAGCGATAATTACCGGTCCTTTCTCAGAATCATCGCTCAGAGTACGCAAAGGATATTGTATTGCCTCATTCATTGTTTCTGCCAGTCCCCCATATGTACCTACATCTAGGTATATCCATCGTCTTTTGGCCCCGTAGTATTTGGTAGAAACCAAAACAACCTCGCTTCTTAATAGACCTGCCTCGGCAATTATATAACGACCGGCTTCAAACATTATGGTAGGCAACCGATCACTAAAATATTGCGCAATATATTCTTGAATAGAAGAAGCCAAAACTTCAATTTCTGGAACATCTTTTCTCTAACTTATAAGAAACCCTCCCCCGAGGTTCAAAAGGTCCAAATTGATGCCGTGTTTTCTCAACTTATTAAAAAGTAAAGCTATACACTTCAACGCTTTACCCCATTCCCTTGCATTAGTCTGCTGTGAACCAATATGAAAGGTTACCCCATGGGGTTCGAGACCCATTTTTTCTGCATCAATCAGCAAATCAATAGCCATATCCGGACTACAACCGAACTTGTCGGATAATGGCCAAGCGGCTCCTGTATTTGTTGTCATAATCCTACAGAAAACCTTGGAACCCGGAGCGACAATATTAATATTTTGTAAATCATGTTCACTATCAAAAGCGATAAAGACGCACTCCTAAATCATATCCCGCGGTTATATCATCCAATTTTTTTACAGTGTTACCATAGGAAATATGTTGAGGCTCCACCCCAATCGCCAGACATCTCTCTACTTCTAATAAACTTGCCGCATCAAACCGTAATCCAAGAGCTGCAAGTTATTTAAGGATGAGAGGTGCCGGGTTAGCTTTAACAGCGTAATAGATCATTGACCCCGGAAACGCTTCTTTAAACCTTTTATAATTCATTGACACAACACCAAGATCTACAACCAAACAAGGAGTGTTCGGACAACCTGAAACTAAAAACTTTTCAACTTTTTTTGTTACCAAGATAGCAATCCCCGAATACTTAACCTGACTCAATGATATTAAAGGGGCATATAAACAGATTAAACGAATCATTAAAGTGAATAGTTTACAGTAATTTATTAAGTGATTCTGCTAGTAATTATTTCCGCGACATGGACCAAATTTCAATTTATAATCCGAATGAGACGCCTTCATATTAAACTTAGGAGAATTAAATGTTCATCCAAACGGAACCTATGCCTGATATTAATCGGATGAAATTTTACCCAGGTGAACCTGTACTGGTTTCAGGTACTTTGGAGTTTTCAGATAAGGAAGCTGCCGAACGATCACCTCTGGTAAGCCGTTTATTTGAAATAGAAGGTGTCATGCATGTCACCCTGTACGATGAATTTGTCACGGTAAAAAAGCAGGAGAACTTTAATTGGCAGATTCTAAAACCAATGATTTTAGGTGCCATTATGGACCATTATTCAACGGGTGAACCTACGCTGTTGGAAATCAAGGACCCTAAGGAAGAGCTCGAGTTTAACGTTAAGGATTTGCCTGAAGATGCCGAAACTATTATTCAAATTCAGGAAATAATAAATACTCGAATTAAACCTGCGGCGGAGCAGATGGGTGGTGCCGTGACTTACAAGGCCTTTAATAATGGCACTCTTTATGTAGAATTAACGGGCCCCACTAAGGCTTTGGTTGGTGGTATGACGAATGTGATAGGCCACCACGTTCCTCAAGTTACAGCGGTTAAAGACTTCAGAGACGCAATTCCAAAAAAAGGTCTGGAGACCCCAGAAGGCCGCGCAATTCAAGCTGTGTTAGATGAAAAAATTAACCCGTCGGTTGCTGGTCATGGAGGCCATATCGCTCTAATTGACGTAACCGAAGATACCGCATTTATCCGCCTGGAAGGTGGTTGCCAAGGGTGTGGCATGGCTGACGTCACCTTAAAACAAGGGATCGAAGTAGAAATTAAAGGTGCTGTTCCTTCTATCGCGGCGGTTTTGGATGTCACCGACCATGCCGGTGGTGATAATCCTTATTACTCCCCTGGAAAAGGTGGTCCGGCGCCATATTAAAGCAGTCTAACCGGCGTAGAATCTAAACGGTATCATGAGAGTTTTACTCCTTTCCACGTATGACCTTGGACATCAACCATTTGCCTTGGCTTCGTTGTCTGCGGCTGTATCTAAAGATGGGGCAGAAGTCATTTGTAATGACTTGGCAGTGGAACCTTTAAAAGAGGAGGCAGTAAAAAACTCATCACTGATCGCCCTTCACCTTGCCATGCATACCGCCACCCGTTTAGCACTCCAACTCCTTCCTCGATTAAGAATATTAAATCCAAATGCTCATGTATGTTTTTTTGGACTATATGCTCCAATGTTAGGTAATATCTTAGTTAAAGAGAGGAATGTGACGTTTGTTGGTGGCGAATTTGAAACAGCCGTCAAGAAACTTTGTTATAAGCTAAATGGTTCCGACTCATTTAACTCGCACGAGCGGAACGTCACAATTATTGAAAAATATCGCTTCCAAGTACCTGATCGTACCAAGCTTCCAACATTAGACAATTATGCTTATCTAGAAGAAGCGAATGGTGATCGAAAGATTACAGGTTACACTGAGGCTAGTCGGGGCTGTAAACATGTCTGCCTTCATTGCCCAGTTGTCCCTGTATACGGTGGTCGATTTTTTATCGTTCCTGTAGATATAGTGATGGAAGATATACGACAGTTAGTTGAAGCAGGCGCAGAACACATCAGTTTTGGTGATCCCGACTTTTTTAATGGACCCAAACATGCGTTAGATATAATCGCAAAGTTACACGTTGAGTTTCAGCATCTCGGCTACGACGTGATAATAAAGGTTGAACACCTTCTAAAGCACAAGCAATTGCTTGCCGTTTTAAAGAATACAGGCTGTAGGTTTATCACCACAGCGGTTGAATCTGTTGACGACCATGTCCTCTTAAAATTGGAAAAAGGGCATAGCACTGCTGATTTCAACGAAGTAGTCGAAATCACTAAACGCCTGGATTTACATTTATCTCCAACTTTTATCCCTTTTACGCCATGGTCTACGGTCCGAAATTATCAGTACCTACTTAAATCTATCGTTGACCTTGGGCTAGTAAATAATGTTGCATCCGTGCAACTAAGCATACGCCTTTTAATCCCATTGGGATCCCGCTTATTAGAACTGGAAGAGATCAAAGCACGCGCTCCACAATTTGACCAAGAGGCACTAAGTTATCCTTGGCAATTCAGTGATCCTCAAATGGAAACTTTGGCAAATAATGTAAGACAAATTGTTGAGGAAGGAGAACAACGTAGCAAAACAAGACGGGAAATATTTATGGAGCTCTGGGAAGCTGCTAACAATGCTCAAGAACCGGCTACCGAGCCATCAAATTTAAACTTGCCTCAAGATTTCACAGACATACCAAAAATGAGTGAGGCATGGTATTGCTGCGCAGAGCCTACGCGTTTTCAGGCCGAACAGATTTAAATACAAATCATGGCGCGCCTACTTCTTTTAATACCCACTACTTCATACCGGGTAAAAGACTTTATGAATGCTGCTCATAAATCCAGTGTAAATGTAACGATTGGATCCGATGAAGAAAGTGTATTAAAGACTTTCCAATCTAGCGGGATACTCCAACTGAAATTCGATGACTTAAACGAAAGTGTTGAAAAAATTAAAACCTTTCATAAAAGTTACCCTATCAATTCTATCATTGGAGTTGAGGAGCAGACTTGTTTACTTGCTGCAAAGGCTTTGGAGAAATTAGGTCTGCCACACAACTCAATTGGATCAATAAAAGCCTCTATCAACAAATACCTGTTCCGAAACATCCTAAAAAAGAACGGCTTACCTAATCCAAATTTTCAGTGTCTAAAACCGAACCACGATATTAGGAGACTCGCAAACTCCACTGGCTATCCCTGCGTTTTAAAGCCCGTAAATCGTTCTGCAAGTCAAGGTGTAATACGGGCTAATGATCCTCGAGAATTCGTAGCCGCGCATCAGCGCATCGCCTCTCTGGTTTCTGGTGAAGATATTATCGTTGAAGATTTTCTCCCGGGTCAGGAAGTGGCATTGGAAGGGCTTCTGACAGATGGAGAACTCAAAACGTTGGCTATTTTCGACAAGCCAGAACCCCTAGATGGACCCTATTTTGAGGAATCGATTTACGTCACCCCGTCTCAACATCCCATAGTAATCCAAGATAGACTCCATCAAATGGTACAACAAGCGGCGAACGCTCTTGGTCTTACGGAAGGCCCTGTTCATGCTGAATTACGAATACGCGATCAGGAACCCACGGTTAACGAACAAGGGCCCTGGCTAATCGAATTGGCAGCCCGCTCAATTGGAGGTCTATGTTCGCGCAGCCTAATGTTTGAAGGTGGGCGCTCGCTCGAGGAATTGATCATTTCTCACGCTCTCAAAGAACCCATCGGTTGCGTAAACCGAGAGAAATTGGCTTCGGGCGTTATGATGATTCCAATTCCAAAAGCTGGGATTTTAAAAAGTGTTGAAGGCGACATCGACGCGAGAGCATTAAAACACGTTAAAGATTTGCAGATTTCCATTAAAATTGGACAAAAGTTAACTCCCTTGCCCGAAGGAAAACAATACCTCGGATTTATTTTCGCTAAGGCTGAAAGCCCACTAGAAGTTCAGGCTTCCCTCAGGGCAGCCCACTCACGTCTACGATTTAAGATCGATTAACTGGTATTTTTTACCAATATTTGACCAATTGCATCAGCCGCTTCGATAACACTTTTCCGATCAACGTCCATATGAGTAACAGCACGGACACTATTCTCTCCCGTTACGTTTATACGAATTCCTTGATCTAGAAGAGAAGAGGATAACTGAACAGCATTTATGTTCAACGTGTTGACCGTAAAAAATATTATATTGGTCTCAATATTCTTTGATTTAAGCTCAATGCCATCAATTTGAGACAGTCGCTCGACAAAAACTTGAGCATTCTCATGGTCTTCGGCTAATCGAGACACGTTATTTTTAAGAGCAAATATTCCCGCCGCCGCCATCATACCGGATTGTCGCATAGCGCCTCCAAGACGCTGCTTCCAAATCCACGCTTCTTCAATGAATGCACGTGTTCCAGTTAGTACGCCGCCGATAGGACACCCCAACCCCTTTGATAAATCAACCCATGCGGTATCCGTACAAGAGGCATAATCTTTGGCAGAAATACCAGAGGCGACGACCGCATTCATTAGTCTAGCCCCATCCATATGGACAATTAAATCACTATTACGGGCAATATCTTTAATGGAATTAAGCATTTCCAATGTCCATACGCTGCCTCCACCTAAATTCGAGGTCTGCTCTACTACTACAACCCTAGACTTTTGTGAATGGCGACGAAGCGGACGAAGCGCATCCTCTACCTGCGAAGCAGCAAATAATCCATTTTGTCCTTCAATAGGCCGTATCATGGCACCGGCTATTGCAGACGCACCTCCAACTTCAAAATTAAAGATATGAGAGGTTTCATCAGCTATTACTTCATCCCCTGGATTGCAATGAACTGCGAGAGCAATCTGATTACACATTGTACCAGAAGGTAGAAACAGAGCTTTTTCGTGTCCCATCAGATCAGCTACTATTTCACATAAGCTGATCGTCGTAGGATCTTCATCATCTTGCTCATCACCAACCTCCGCGGCACACATGGCTTTGCGCATTTCCATTGAAGGGCGGGTTTTAGTGTCACTAAACAAATCTATACGTGGCGGATTATGCGCCATACATTGTCCTCATTAATATATTGAAATTATGAAAATCACATGAAACCAAATTGTTAACTAGCAATTTAACGTCCTCTTTAGCAAGTCTTATAGAGCCTGATCTCCTCAGTTGCCTCGAAAAACATTGGTATAGTGCCACATCATTCTAGCGGCTGCGCTACGCCAGGGTTTGTACAATTCACCAATCTGTATCAGTTCTTGACGGGAAGGCCTTGACGTTAAGCCTTTCATGCCCATCACCCCTTTTACTATACCCAAATCATCTATTGGCCACAGATCTGGTCGCCGGAGTGCAAATATCAAATAGACTTCCGCCGTCCACCTCCCGATGCCCTTAAGTTTCATCATTTCAGCAATGGCCTGCTCATCTCCCATATTGGCAATTTTCCGAAGACTGAATGTTCCATTTATTATAGCTTCAGCAATACCCCTTCCATAATTTTCTTTTTGATGACTAAGACCAATTTTACGAACTTTTTTATCAGATAAGCCGATAAAACTTTCAGGGGTCATCGGTTTTGAAATGGAGTCAAGACGTCCTGTAATAGCACGTGCAGCTGCCGTCGATACTTGCTGAGCGCATATAACCTTGAGTAACGTGCCATAACCAGGGGAGCGAGTTCTTAGAAGTGGCAATCCACTCGTCCTATAAAACATATTAAGATCAGGATCTCGTTTGGAGAGAGTTTCGACGGCCTGTTTAAATATCTCTTTGGTAATCTTAATTTTCATCGGTAAGAATTGAGATGTCCAAATAATACTTGTCAAGTTTCTATTTTAATCTACCAAGATTCTTTTGATCAAGTTTTTTTAAATTGATAAAGGATCCCGTGCTAAGCTATATAAACAACCATGTGTAATCTTAGGAGGATCTATTGTTCGTTGAACAAATCTGGACCGGTAATGATTTCCGCAACTTCAACTATTTGATCGCTTGCCCGGATACCGGTGATGCTCTCGCTATTGACCCGCTTGAATACAACCAGTGCCTTTCAATAGCTAAAAACAAGGGATGGCATATTTCTCAAGTACTTAATACCCATCACCATCATGACCACATTGGGGGTAATCAGGGTGTTGTTGAGGCCACGGGGGCTAAGGTGCTTGCTCATGCGCAAGCTAAAAATCAAATACCGGATATGGATGAAGGACTCTCTGCTGGTAATATTGTAAAAATCGGGAAAACGCTGGAACTTGAAGTATTGGATACGCCCGGCCATACAATGAGCCACATATGTCTATTTTCCAAGACAGAGATCCCTGCCCTATTTGCTGGTGACACTCTTTTTAACGCCGGTGCAGGACACTGCAAAGGAGGAGGCCATCCAGATTCTCTATATAACACCTTCGCAAGTCAGCTGGCACAACTCCCAGATGAAACAAGGATATACCCTGGTCACGACTACATCATAAATAATTTAAATTTTACTCTGGATAGGGAACCCGATAACGAGAGAGCAAAAGGTTTAAAATCTGAACTAGAGAACCAAGACACAAATAGCGCATTGATAACTAACCTTGGTATTGAGAAGGAAATTAATACTTTTTTTCGCCTCCAAAACCCCTCCATCCATGTAGAATTACGGAAGGCCTTCCCCGATTTGCCGGAAGAACTGGACAACAAAACCGTGTTCTTAAAGCTTAGAGAATTAAGAAATATTTGGTAGCAAACAGGCCAAGCGTTATCGATAGCTCTAAAGTAACAAAATCATTAATGAATGAATAGAAACTTAGGGCTGCATTTCTTCATTAATTGCTTATGCCTTTGAGCATTATCTCACTAGGAATATAATGTTAGATTAGAGAACCGTCGTCGTCACATAATTGATAAATTCATCTACCACGTCTTTGTGTTCAAATAGACTCGCGTTCGTTTCCATGATTTTATTTTCAATATCTCTTCGAAAATCGGAATTTGTACCGAGCGTCAGTGTTGTTTGAATATATTCTTCTAACGTAAGGGCAGTACATTCTTCTATACCCAAAATACGGTACATCCCCGCAGAAACACGACCCCGCATAAATTTACTGTCTAGCGTGACTACCGCTTTGCCTAAAGCAAACGATTCATAAGTGGTATTACCGCCACTAAAATGCGGAGTATCAAGAATGACATCCGAGATAGACTGGAGTGATATAAAGTCTTCTGGGCTTTGGCGGGGTAGGATATCAATCCTTTTTTCTAGATCACCGATAGTTTTTCTCCACCTGTTTCGGAGCAAACCTGTCCAATCCCTTATTGCACCTTCCAGTAACAAAATCCTGGCCTCTTGATCTCCTTTCAAAATTTGCGCAAAAATCTTATCCACGTCCGGATGAAATTTAATTGTACTTTGGGGACAAAAATAAATGTGCTGATTTTCGTCAAGACCAAATTCGGCTCGTGATTTCAAACGTTCAGGAATATTGGGCCGATAATAAAATGTCGGTAGTGTTGAGAAGCAATAAAGATTTTCAGAATAATGTTCTTTGGCGTCGGCAGGCTCAATCAATGAGCTGGACAAGAAAGTATCCATATTAGGTATACCAGTAGTGTCTGGATGTCCCCAAGTCAGGCATTGAACCGGTGCTAATCGCGCAAAGGCGAGAAAATAGCTGCGAACATCCATACCAATGTCTGCATAAAACAAGATATCAAGTTTTTGTCGACCAATCTCCTCCTGCATCTCAATCAAATTCTCCGAGAGATAGACGAGATGGTCAGCTGCACCTTGAATTTTAAGTGCTATAGAATCTTTCTGCCCATTAGTGGTAATAACTACCACTTCGAAAAGGTTCTTAGGTATTTGAGAAATTAATCCAACCATCATCCTGCCCACAGAGTGGCGGTAAAAATAGGCTGATAAAAAACCAATTTTTATTTTTCCTCTTTCACGTTTAACGCCATTGCAGTGAGGAGCAGTCCACCCTAAGCGAGAGCAAGAATTCAGATGTATATTTGCAATAATTTTCTGGAGATCCCGATCATTGTAATTTTGATAAGCTAGAAAAAAATTTGTAGTTGATGTTTCTAGAGATGGATCTGAAACTTCTAGATCTTCCTCCAACAACTTTTCTAACTTAAGTTCGAGGCTTTCTCGAACCTCTTTAATATGATCTAAACTTTTATAGACGACAGGCAACGTAATAGCGGATCTAATTCGGAGACCATCGTGGGCATGGATACTTAGTACTCTACCATATGTATTTATTGCTTTTTCTGCTAACCCCATGCGTCTATAGACATTTCCTAAATTAACCAGAGCAAGGGTGTCCTTGGGGTTCAATTCAATGACTTTCTTAAACTGAATAATTGCATCATCCAGGCGTCCCACATCGGCAAGAATATTACCCAAATTAATAAGCGCATTTAAATGTGATGGTTGGAGAGATAAAACTATCCCGTAGCTAGATAACGCAGCATCAGTTAAGCCCAGTTCTTTGTACAATTTGGCCAAATTGTAATGTGCGTCTACATTTTTATTATTAAGGTTAATGGCCAGTAGAAAAGAGATCTTAGCCTGTTCTAGTTTTTTGAGATTGTGTTCAATTACGCCCAGATTGCAGTGGTAAACTGAGTTTTTTGGACTTTCATTTACTGCACGCTCTAAAAATATCAATGCTTTATCGAGCTTACCTCGTTGCCCAAGCAAAGTACCTAAAAGATAAAGTGCCTCTGCATCACAGGCATTAGAGGCTATTACCTGGGCATATAACTGTTCAGCCTCGGTATAACGCCCTCTGCCGTGTAAGCGTTTAGCTTTTTCAAAATTATCCGTCAAATCAATCCGGACAATGGCGAAGATGGATCAGCATAGAGTTTCCTTTGCATACGCCCTGCCAGATAAGCATATCGACCTGCCTTTACGGCATGCTTCATTGCGCGCGCCATTCGAACCGGATTTTTGGCTTCAGCAATAGCTGTATTCATCAGGACACCATCGCACCCAAGTTCCATAGCTTCGGCCGCCTCTGACGCCGTGCCGACGCCCGCATCAACCAAAACCGGGACTTTAGACTGCTCCACAATTAAACGGATCCCAACAGGATTCTGAATCCCAAGTCCAGAACCAATAGGCGCCCCAAGTGGCATAATAGCATGGCAACCAAGTTCCTCCAGTCGTTTCGCCATAACTGGGTCATCGTTGCAATACACCATCACCTTAAAGTCGTCTTTGAGAAGTAATTCAGCGGCCTTCAATGTTTCTATCATATTGGGATAAAGTGTTACATGGTCCCATAGCACTTCCAGCTTAACAAGGTCCCAACCGCCTGCCTCACGTGCCAATCGAAGGGTCCGCACTGCATCCTCAGACGTATAACAGCCGGCAGTATTTGGCAAATAAGTATATTTATCAGGATCCACGTAGTCCATCAGGACTGGCTCATCCGGATTTGTAACATTAACCCGGCGGACGGCTACTGTTACAATTTCTGCACCTGATGCATCAATTGCCGCTGCGGTTTCCTCAAAATTTTTATACTTACCAGTTCCAACAAGGAGGCGAGATTGGTATAGGTTGCCCGCAACGTGAAAAGTATCATTAGCCTCTATTTTTCCCCCACCTTTAGGTTCACCCCCTCCAATAAAATGTACAATCTCTAATTTATCCCCCTCTATCAGTTTAACCCTATCATACGTAGACTTGGGAATAATTTCCAAGTTGCGCTCTACGGCAACCTTTCGTGAGTCCAATCCTAACTGTTCAAGGAGCACCGAAAGGGTCTTAGGACACGAGATATGATGCGCTTCACCATTAACTGTAATATTCATATTTTTATTATTACCAGTTTTGATAAGTTTTACATATTTCAATTATGTTCTTGTTAGCCCTTCCTTGCAATATGTAGGACGCACATCAGTCTTAATGTATGCTGATTAATATCTCTTTCATTTCTGTACCCTAGGGTAAACTTTGCCGGAGTTAAGGGTCAAAAATTAGTAATATTTATTCTCCTAGAACAAGGAGTGTGACATGAAAAACGCCGTCATCATCATTAACGGGCCAAATCTTAATATGTTAGGGGAGCGCGAGCCCGACGTTTATGGCAGTGAAACTTTAGCAGATATTGAAGAAACCTGTCTTGCTTGTGCCAAAAGTCTGGGACTAAAACTTGATTTCCGCCAAAGTAACAGCGAAGGTGAAATTGTTGAATGGGTTCAAGAATCTTCAAAATTATTTGCCGCAATAATTATTAACGCCGGTGCTTACACACACACTTCCATTGCTATTCATGATGCTTTGAAAGGTAGCGGTCTTCCTATATTTGAAGTTCATTTATCCAATATATTCCAACGGGAAGATTTTCGCCATGTTTCCTATATAGCAAATGTTGCTAAAGGGGTTATATGTGGTTTTGGAAGTCAAGGGTACGAATTTGCTCTGAATGCAACAGCTAAATATTTGTGAAATTTTTAATCCATGCCTCTACCATTAAAATATTATGGGTCCTCAAATTACGTAAAAAAGGCCTCTTTGCATATAGGCTATTAATACTTGATATTTATTTCCTAAGAATAATATGCTCACGCCACAAATTATATTAGATGCTTATTCAAAAGGGCTTTTCCCGATGGCAGAAAACCGAAGGGACAAGCAACTTTTTTGGATTGACCCAGAAGTGCGTGGTATTTTACCACTGGATAACTTTCACATACCACGTAGTTTGAAGAAAAAAATCCGTAATAACCCGTTTGAAGTACGATTCGATCATAATTTTGCTGCTGTAATACGCGCATGTGCCCAACAAAAACCGAAAAGGCGGGATACCTGGATTAATGACGAAATTATAGAGCTATACACAAAACTGTTCTGTATGCGCCATGCCCATTCCGTAGAATGTTGGCAGGAAGAAAAACTGGTTGGTGGGCTTTATGGCATATCGATTGGCGGTGCATTTTTTGGCGAGAGCATGTTTTCATCGGAAAGGGATAGTAGCAAAATTGCTCTTGTACATCTTGTCGCGCGTTTAAAATTGGCTGGCTTCACCCTGTTGGACACGCAGTTTATAACCGATCACCTGAAACAATTTGGCGCGATAGAAATTTCGCGCGTGGAATATCATAAAATACTAAATGTCGCTCTTAACCTAAACGTTGGATTTCATCTTGAAGTGTCATTAGATTCTGAAGAAGGGGTTTTAAGGCGCATTCTACAATCTAAAACCCAAACGTCATAAACCGGGTGCTCCATGGCCGCAATCGCAGGACTAGAAGCAAACATCCAGCCTCGATATACCGTGACTGTTGGTTCGCCAACCCGAATTTCAGAAATATCCAAAAATGCTGCACTCTCGGGTGTTTCTTCTGGTGGTTTCTTTTGGCATGTCCGAGCAATGATTTTGAGAGTACCAAATTGAACAAATTCACCAACAGGCGAGACAAAAGTGGATGTCCGAGCTGTAACTTTATCTAGTCCCTGTAACACTGCAAAACCATGAGGTTCGGCCTTTAAAACCGTTGTGTTAAGAAACACAATGGTCAACAAACTACCATAAAGAATATATTTTCCGATTTTGAAATAAATCATCTTACTGGTAAGACCGGATTACTTTGACACTGCGTTAACAGAACTAACAAACGCAATAAAACCAACAATGAAAATTCAAGCTTCGTTTCAAATATCAGGCATCACTGCTAAGGGGTCCAGCTTTACTGCTAAGGGGTCCAGCTTTACTGCTAAGGGGTCCAGCTTTACTGCTAAGGGGTCCAGCTTTCATAATCACCCGTCGCCGGACTTCGCCTGCCACCCTTGAGCTCGTGCCCTTTTGGTCGATACGCGTTTGGTGTACCAGTTAAATTGGGTTCATGGGTTTTATGCCAGGTTGGGGCTTTTGCTGCTTCTTCGGTAAGTGGTACGTCCACGGTATGATGGAGCCACGCATGCCATTCTGGAGGCACGGCAGAGGCTTCTATTTCACCTTTATAAATAACCCAACGTCGCTCACGCCCATTTAATTTACGCCCCTTGCCACGGAAATACCTATTACCAAACTCATCCCTACCGACAAGGGCACCATTTACAAAGGTATAAATCCAAGTTCTTAAACTCATAAACTATTAGTCACCTAATTGCATGCATGATGTTGCTATAGCCATTTTTATGATAACTAGCAATGAATTTGGCGTTTACTCCGATAACTGAGCTGTGATGAACCCAAACACTTTTTTATTCAAACCTGCAGAAGACCTTGTTAATGAGGGAAAATTAGCAGAAGCAGCTGACGCCTATCGGTCTGTTATTGTTGATGCCCCCGGCCATCCTTTTGCCCATCATAACCTTGCCATATTACTACGGAAGCTCAATCAAATTGAAGGGGCAATAGAACAATCCCAAAAAGCCTATGAACTATCTCCAGATAATCCCACGATTTTACTCTCGCTAGGTTTGTCACTCGAAATGGGAGGATTCTTCGGAAAAGCAGAGAATTTCTACAAAGAGTCTCTGAGATACAATCCCAATTATACCGCTGCGCTTAACAACCTTGGTCACATTTTGGATCACACTGAACGACCTTTGGAAGCGTTACCAATTCTCCAAAGAGCACACCAACTTAATCCCCATGATAACAACGTCAGGCTCAATCTAGCGAATGTTTATATTTCTCTTGGCAGACCCACGGAAGCAGAGGAACTAATTAAGGAAATTAAAACGGCCGCAGCTTATAATTCGTTAGGGATTACCAAATATGTCCAGCGCGATTGGATAGGTGCCAAGACTCAATTTAAAAAAGCTTTGAGTATTGAACCTGATTTTGCCGGAGCTCATGAAAATTTAGCGTTGACATTATTACACCTAAAAGAGTTCGAAGCAGGATGGATTGAATATGATTGGCGTTGGAAAAATACAGCTAACCGATTAACCAAGCCAATATTCAACAAACCCATTTGGAACGGAGGGCAGCTCGCAGGAAAGAACCTTCTCCTCCATTGCGAACAGGGGTTTGGTGATGCCATCCAATTTATTCGTTACGCTGGACTGATAGTGAAAAGTGGAGGAAAAATATTTTTAGCATGTCAACCTGAGCTGCTTGATCTTTTAAAAAATGCCCCCGGTATCGACGAGGCATATATTTTTGGTAGCCAGATTCCTTCCTACGATTTTCATGCGCCCCTACTCAGTTTACCTGGTATTACCGAGTGTCTAGTGACCGAGCCGAAAACCATGAAATCATACTTAAAAGTATCAGCTAAACGGGGGGAACCTAGGTCACTAAATAAAAACTTAAAAATTGGGATCTGCTGGACTGGCCGACAGCGGCATATACATGATCCTTACCGAAATCGCCGTTGCCCGGTAAAATTATTTGAAATTCTAGCCCAGTTACCTAGCGTTAATTTTTATAATTTAAATTATAATCAACGGATTACAGAAGAAATTTCTAATTTTACATTAATTGAAAGTTTTCCTGCCATTTCAACTTTTCAAGATACTGCAGAAGCAATATCTAAAGTAGATTTAGTAGTCTCCATTGACTCCGCCGTCACACACCTTACCGGAGCAATGGGTAAACCCGGAATTGTTTTGCTTAATTATGCTGCTGATTGGAGATGGGGTAACGGTTTTGGAACTGCTCCATGGTACCCAAGTATTGAAATGTTTAGACAGGTAGTTCCTGGAAATTGGAAAACCGTTTTTGATCAAGTTTCAACGTTTATTAAACACACCTATCTTCCCTGAATAAAGCTATTTCCCTTACACTCTAGAATTCATGAAATGCGAATCTAGTGTTAATTTTTGGTATCAGTTTTTAGTTAAATTCTCCGGGTACCCCTATTAAATTTCTTTAAGTATCTGTTATTAATATACTTTTCTATCCTTAGCCGCTTGTGGCCAAGGTAATATTCCCACAAAAGTAAAGATAGCTCGCAAATCTCCCTAGATTTAGTAGCTATTGGCCCAAATTCACACTGTATTTCGAAATATTTTTTGACTCTTTAAGTCAACTGGTCTACGGGTAGTGTGATGGGTGAGACCTTAATACCCTCAGTAGTGGCCTATCAGTTTGGAGTTGAGACTAGATTCACCAAGAAAGCCTAAAGTCGGATTATAGAGCGCCAAGCTCTCCTAAGAATATCAGGGAATAAAAAGAGATAAGTATGCAAATTAAACGCAATTTCACTACAAAGGAATCTGGTCCATATGGGGAGATAGAATTCAAGCTGACAAATAGTGAGATCCGAAATCCGGACGGATCGGTAGTCTTTTCACACGACGCAATCGAAGTTCCGTCCACTTGGTCGCAGGTTGCCTGTGACGTATTAGCCCAAAAATATTTTCGAAAAGCCGGTGTTCCGGCAGCAGTAATCAAACAAAAAGAGAATGACGTTCCCTCATGGTTATGGCGAAGCAAAGCTGACCATGAGGCTCTAGCTAAATTACCTGAAACCGAAAGATATATTGGTGAGCTATCAGCTAAACAGGTTTTTCACAGAATAGTTGGGTGTTGGACATATTGGGGTTGGAAGGGCGGTTATTTTGATACAGAGAAAGATGCCGTCGCCTATTTTGAAGAGACGTCTTTCATGCTGTGTCGGCAAATGTGTGCGCCTAATTCCCCACAATGGTTTAACACCGGCCTCCATTGGGCTTATGGGATCGACGGGCCATCACAAGGACATTATTACGTTGACTATCAGACAGGTAAATTGACAGAATCGCAATCTGCCTATGAGCATCCACAACCCCATGCTTGTTTTATTCAAGGTGTCAGCGATGATCTTGTAAACGATGGCGGCATAATGGATCTATGGCTGCGGGAAGCGCGTTTATTTAAATATGGCTCAGGTACCGGTACAAATTTTTCAGCATTGCGAGGAAACAAAGAGCCATTGTCTGGTGGCGGAAAGTCATCTGGCGTCATGAGTTTTCTAAAGATAGGTGACAAAGCAGCAGGCGCGATCAAATCGGGCGGAACGACACGAAGAGCGGCCAAAATGGTAATTCTTGATGCCGATCACCCTGACATTGAGGATTTCGTCACCTGGAAAGTTGGGGAAGAACAGAAAGTAGCAGCCCTAGTGGCCGGTTCCCAACTCGCAGAAAAACACCTCAATGAAGTAATTCAAGCATGCAATAACGCGGACGCCGAAGACCGATTTGATCCGCTAAAAAACCAAGTTCTAAAAATGGCTATCATTAAGGCCAGGAACTCAATGTTACCAGAGAATTATATCCAGCGTTGCATAGACTATGCAAAACAAGGATATACGAATATCAAATTTGACACTTATGACACTGATTGGGACTCCGAGGCTTATCTGACGGTCTCGGGGCAAAACTCAAATAACACGGTTCGTGTTACTGACCAATTTTTAAAAGCAGTCGAAGATGACAATGAGTGGAACCTAACGCGTCGAACTGATGGTGAAATATGTAAAACCATGAAAGCTCGTGAGTTATGGGATCTCATTGGCGAAGCGGCATGGTCATGCGCCGATCCAGGGCTTCAGTTTGATACGACAATAAACGAATGGCACACATGCCTAAATACTGACCGAATTCATGCCTCTAACCCATGTTCAGAATATATGTTCTTAGATAATACAGCCTGCAATCTAGCATCGTTGAACCTTATTACTTTTCTAGATAAAGAAGGCAAATTTGACGTGGAGGCGTTTATCTACGCCGTAAGGCTCTGGACGATTAGTTTGGAGATTTCGGTATTGATGGCACAGTTTCCATCCGCAGAAATTGCAAAACTATCCTACCATTATAGAACCTTAGGTTTGGGTTACGCCAATATAGGTGGCTTATTAATGGCCATGGGAATTCCTTACGACTCTGAGGATGGCCGCAACATCTGTGCGGCTATAACCGCACTCATGACCGGTCATTGTTACAGAACATCCGCAGAGATGTCTGATCTTCTTGGTAGTTTCCCAGGTTATGAAGAGAATAAAAGCTCGATGCTTAAGGTGATGCGCAACCACCGCAGGGCAGCCCATGGAGAGAAGGAAGGCTATGAACATATTTCAATCATTCCTAAGCCTTTAGAAAAACCAAATTTGCCAAGTATAACCGACGGGATAATCGACGCCGCTCGTTTGGCTTGGGACGAAGCAATCGAGATTGGCGAAATACATGGCTATAGAAACGCCCAAACTACCGTGATTGCGCCGACAGGCACCATTGGTTTGATTATGGACTGTGATACTACTGGGATCGAACCAGACTTTGCTTTGGTAAAATTTAAAAAATTAGCGGGAGGGGGTTACTTCAAAATTATCAACCAAACCATTCCTGCAGCGTTACGGCGACTTGATTATTCAGAGCAACAAATAAAAGACATCATTGACTACGCAGTTGGTCATGTGACGCTTTCGGGAGCGCCAAGTATAAATCATGAAACTTTATCAGCAAAAGGTTTTGACCCTCATACTATCGGTGTCATTGAAGGTGCATTAGGAGACGCTTTCGACGTCAATTTTGCCTTCAACAAATGGACCCTTGGCACGGAGTTTTGCACCGACGTTTTAGGATTTACCGATGAACAATTAGACAATAATAACTTTGATATGTTGTTGGAATTAGGGTTTTCTAGACAAGAGATCTCACTCGCTAACAATTACGTCTGTGGCGCCATGTCCTTGGAAGGGGCTCCACACCTTTTAGATAAACATTTGTCTATCTTCGACTGCGCTAATCCTTGCGGTTGGAACGGTAAGCGCTTCCTTTCTGTTGAAAGCCACATTCACATGCTAGCCGCGGCGCAACCATTTATTTCAGGCTCTATTTCGAAGACCATCAACATGCCAACTTACGCCACGGTAAAGGAATGCAAAGACGCCTACATGTTGTCCTGGAAACTCGGACTTAAGGCTAACGCTCTTTATCGGGATGCTTCCAAACTCTCGCAACCATTAAATGGGTCTCTCCTTGAGAATATAGAAGAAGACGAACCGCTAATGGCAACGGTTGCTCCACAACCAGCGGCAATACAGGCCGGAATCGTGGCTGAACGGTTAATAGAAGGTATTATTGCTGATCGTTCACGACTACCTCACCGCCGAAAGGGATATACTCAAAAAGCGACAGTGGGTGGCCACAAAGTCTATCTCCGGACGGGTGAATATGAAAACGGCAGTGTTGGGGAAATTTTTATCGATATGCACAAAGAAGGGGCCGCTTTCCGCTCCTTGATGAATAATTTCGCTATCGCAATCTCCATCGCTCTGCAATATGGTGTGCCATTGGAGGAGTTTGTAGAGGCATTTACCTTCACACGCTTTGAACCATCCGGTGTGGTGGAAGGTAACGATTCTATAAAAATGGCAACTTCCATTCTTGATTATCTATTTCGAGAGTTAGCTGTTTCTTATCTCGGACGTAATGACTTGGCCCACGTGCAGGCAGAGGACCTGGAGCCTGATAGCATTGGTCGAGGGACAGAAGAAGACGACCTTGTTGCCAAAGCCTCTCAGGTCGCACTTGATGTAGTCGAACGTTATGCTAGCCAAGGTTATATGCGCAGCAACCTTATGGTACTAAATGGTGGAAAAACCTCAGCGATCCAGTCTTCCTCCAAAGATGCTGGTTTACCTTCAGCGGACTTTGGCCAAAGTAATGAAATGACGGCACCTTCTTTAACTAAAGCCCTCCCCAAAGTTTCAGGTAATTCCAACACAGTAGATAGTAAATTAGAAGCAATAAAAGCGGCTCGGAAGAAGGGCTACGAAGGAGATGCCTGCAGAGAGTGTGGCAACTTTACCTTGGTTCGTAACGGCACATGTATGAAATGCCTAACTTGTGGTGCATCGAGCGGTTGCTCATGACATTACCAAACGAAATTCAGTTCCTCCCTGGTGAACTAGGGGTGCGCCTTGGAAGGCCTGCCAGCCTACAATTATCCAAGCGCACCCCATTTTTTTCACAAGGCTTTATCAACGTCAATTACTAGTAATACCGGTAGCGAACCCTAATTAATCAAATCCTCGGCTTCGAGGAATTGATTACCACTAACGAGATGGAAGTAGGCATCTAGCGTCAATCGCTATTATTTTTGAGCATTTTTGTTCTATGCCTGGAAGCATTGAAAACCGTTTATTTGAACTGGGAATTGAGTTACCAAAAGTGGCCAAGCCCTCAGCTAATTATCTCCCATTTGTTGTAACGGGAAACCTAGTTTTTCTCTCGGGCCAACTACCAATGTAGGATGGTGAACTTATGCTTACAGGAAAACTTGGAGATACCATAATTTTGACAGATGGGCAGGCTGCAGCAAGGTATTGCGGCCTCAATCTGATCGCCAGATTAAAGAAGCTGGCTATGGTGACCTCGATAGAGTGACGGCAGTAATCAAGTTGGGTGGCTTTGTTAACTCGACGGCTGATGCCACTGAACAGGCGAAAGTGATAAATGGTGCATCAGCACTCATGTTTGAAATCTTGGAGAATAAAGGTAAACACGCCCGATCTGCCGTAACTTCCCGTCCCTTCTCCTCGGCTCTTCTGTGGAAATATATGGGGTATTTGAATTTAATTAACGCCTAGTTATCGGTGAATTCAAAGGTAGTGAACTTATCACCTGTTTTAAATTAGACGGTAATATAATTGAGATTCTAGAAAATATCTAGAAACCCGGTTTAATTCATGAATTTACTTGCTCCTGCCTTGAGCCAGTATTATCTCTAACCTCATGCCCGACGGTCGCGAAGAAGTTCTAACGCGTGTTATTTCCTCAATAAATGACGTGCCTGCGAAAGACTGGAACGCCTGTGCCGGTAATACAAACCCATTTATTCGCCACGAATTTTTACATGCACTAGAATTAAGCGGATCTGTATCCGCAAAAACCGGTTGGTTGCCTCAACATCTTTTAATTGATGAAGAAGATGGCAACCTAGCAGCTTGCATGCCGATGTACCTTAAGAACCATTCTTATGGCGAATATATCTTCGACTGGGGATGGGCGGAGGCATATGAAAGAGCTGGAGGAAAATATTATCCAAAACTTCAATCGGCCGTCCCTTTCACTCCAGCTACGGGAAATCGCATGCTAGTTCGAGACGACCTCTCAAACGATTACTACAGCGCGTTGATAGCTTCGATGTTGCAACTCTCACGTAAACATAATGTTTCATCTCTGCATGTCACTTTTCCACCAAAAGAACAGTGGAATCTGTTAGGAAAATCTGGTTTTCTACTTCGAACAAGCCAACAGTTCCACTGGAAGAATTGTGGGTACGAAACATTTGATCATTTTCTTTCGGTATTAAGCTCCCGCAAACGGAAAGCTATTAAGAAGGAACGGCAGAAAGTAGCAGATCAAGGAATTACTCTTAAATCACTATCGGGTGACGAACTTCACGAAGAGCATTGGGATGCTTTCTATGACTTCTATATTGATACTATCGGACGAAAATATGGTCATCCGTATCTGACCCGGGAATTTTTTTCAATGATTGGCAAATCTATGCCAGAACTCGCGGTATTAGTGACGGCAGAATTTAAAGGGCGAATGGTCGCTGGAGCTCTCAATCTTAAAGGAAAGGATACGATATTTGGTCGGAATTGGGGCTGTCTTGAAGATTTCAAATTTTTGCACTTTGAAGCGTGTTATTATCAAGCTATTGACTTCGCAATTGAGCACAAACTCCAATGGGTAGAAGCGGGCGCCCAGGGACCACATAAGATACAGCGTGGTTATCTGCCTCGGGAAGTCTATAGCGCCCACTGGATCGAAAACAAAAATTTTCGAGATGCCGTCGAAAAGTTTGTCGAACAAGAACGACGTGAGGTCGAATTTGAGATTGCAGGTTATATGCAACATTCTCCGTATCGCTCTGGTAAGAACGGCTAAGGTACGAACGTATTTTGGGATTTGTTAAATGTTAATAGGATACTTTGTAAGAAGTTAAGATAGTTGAATAGTTGAAATTACAAAAATATTCTGGAGGTAACGTCGATGGATATTGAATTTTTTGCCATGTCTGTGTTCGCCGGTATCATGGGAAGTTATGGTCTTGTCTCAATGGCTTTATGGGCAGACAGTCTAGGTTTGCCTCGTCTGGATTTCTCGCGAGCAATGGCAAACATTACATACAGCAGAACTTTTGAAGAAGAAGCAGAACTAGGTGCAGCGGGAGGACAAAAATACCCAAACACGCCCTATTGGCCAGGAATGGTCGTTCTTTTTATGAATGGAATATTCTTCGCTCTTTTATATTCGAGCGTAGTGGCTCAATATATACCGTTAGAAGAAGGTCTACTGAAAGGAGCTACCTGGGGGGTCATCCTTTGGGCAATATCTGGGGTATTTTATGTACCATTTTATTTAAAAGAGGGATTTATGCTTCGCCACATTCATCCAATGGCATGGTTGACTAGCCTGATGGTGCACGGGATATATGGTTTGTTTGTGGGCTGGATAGCGCCAATAGCCAACTAGCGTACTTATTGGTGATAACTTCTATAAAATTAATTCTAGTCATTTATTAAGGATCCATCTTTCAACTAATCTAAGATATCGATGCAATGCGTTGGTACCGAACATTAAAGAAACAGTATTCCGATTTATTAGGGAACCTTTAATCTACTAATGCCGGCTTTTTACCACCACTACCTTCGGAATCATTTGAAGGGTCGTGCCTGGAACCAAGTTTTTTCATCTGCCCCTTCTTTGGGACTTGGCTCTTAGAATACTTGAATGTCAAAGAATTGTCTTTGACCCCCACCAACACAATTCCACCCTTGGTCAATGCACCAAAAAGAAGCTCCTCAGACAACGGCTTCTTAATATGCTCTTGAATGACGCGTGCTAAAGGCCTTGCGCCAAATCCTCTACTATAACCCTTCTTGGCTAGCCATTTACGTGAGTGATGGGTCAAATTAATGGTAACATCCCTATCGCTTAATTGTGCTTCCAGTTCCATGATGAACTTATCTACAACCTTACTCATTACTTTAGGTGGCAGATTGGAAAATGGTATCACTGCATCTAGCCGGTTGCGAAATTCCGGGGAGAACATGCGTTCTATCGCTTCCTCATCATCCCCTTCCCGTTCGTTTCGTTCAAACCCGATCGCCGCCTTTGCCATCTCAAAAGCACCCGCATTTGTCGTCATTATTATAACCACATTACGAAAATCAACACTCTTTCCGGTGTGGTCTGTCAGTTTACCGTGATCCATAACCTGCAATAGAATATTGAACAAATCTGGGTGTGCTTTCTCAATTTCATCCAACAACAAGACGGAGTGAGGTTTCTTGTCAATCGCGTCAGTCAGAAGTCCACCCTGATCAAATCCTACATATCCTGGAGGAGCACCAATTAATCGAGAGACGGTATGCCTCTCCATATACTCAGACATGTCAAACCTGACCAACTCAATACCCATGCTATGGGCTAACTGGCGTGCAATCTCAGTTTTTCCGACACCAGTTGGACCAGAAAAAAGATAACTACCAATTGGTTTTTCCGGTTCACGTAGTCCAGCCCTTGATAGTTTTATTGCACTCGATAAAGCCTCAATTGCCCGATCTTGGCCGTATACCAAACGTCTAAGATCAGCCTTGAGGTTAGAAAGCGTTTTCTTATCATTTTGGGAAACAGTCTTTGGTGGGATCCGCGCCATTTTAGCGACTACATTCTCAACGTCCTTCACTGATATAGTTTTTTTTCGTTTACTTTCAGGTAATAGCATACGTGACGCACCCACTTCATCTAATACATCAATAGCTTTATCAGGCAGCTTTCGATCATTTATATAACGAGCTGACAATTCAACTGACTGACGAATCGCCTCTGCGGTATATCTAACTTTATGATAGTCTTCATAATAAGGTTTCAAACCACGCAAAATCTTAACCGCATCCTCAACGGACGGTTCATTAACATCTATTTTTTGAAAGCGCCTAACCAAAGCACGATCTTTTTCAAAATAACCGCGATATTCTTTGTAGGTGGTTGAGCCCATACACCGAAGTGAACCCTTTTGAAGCGATGGTTTAAGTAAATTAGACGCGTCCATGGAACCACCGCTGGTAGCCCCCGCCCCAATCACGGTATGGATCTCATCGATAAAGAGAATACTATTCTCAGCTCGCTCAAGTTCCGTCAGCACTGCTTTTAAACGCTCTTCAAAATCACCTCGATACCGTGTGCCCGCCAACAATGCCCCCATATCTAGCGCATAAATTACATCACCAATTAAAACCTCGGGCACTTCTTCATTTACAATCCGCCTAGCTAAACCTTCGGCAATGGCTGTTTTACCGACGCCGGGATCACCAACGTAAAGTGGATTATTCTTTGTACGCCGACAAAGGACCTGGATGGTACGGTCAATCTCATCATCCCTTCCGATCAAAGGGTCAATTTTACCTTCAATAGCTTTTTGGTTGAGATTAACGCAGTAAGTATCCAAAGCTTCTGTGCCTTTTTTTACATCGCTATTCTCTCCTTGAATATCCTCACCATCGCTAGCGTTAGGTGCTTCAGAATAACCTGGTACCTTAGCAATTCCATGAGACATATAATTTACGGCATCTAGTCGTGTCATTTCATACATTTGCAAAAAGTAAACGGCATGGGCTTCCCGTTCTGAAAAGATCGCCACCAATACATTTGCACCAGTCACTTCTTCCCGACCAGAAGATTGCACGTGAATGGCTGCGCGCTGCACAACCCGCTGAAAACCTGCTGTAGGCTTCGGCTCAAGCAACTTGGAAACAACTAAATCTCCCATTTCACCAACAATGAAATCAGTAAGATCAGTCCGTAGTTTATCCACTTCAACACCACAAGCACGCAAAACCGCTACACCATCTGGATCTTCCGTCAAAGATAGTAAAAGGTGCTCCAACGTGGCATATTCATGACTGTGCTCAGTCGCCAAGGCTAAGGCGCGATGAAGACTTTGTTCTAAATTCCGAGAAAGCATATTGAACCGTTTTTGTTACTAATGTTTAGACCTTTTCAATGGTACATTGCAGGGGGTGTTCTTGTTGTTGAGCTAAGTCCATTGTCTGGTTTACCTTTGTTTCCGCAATTTCATAGGTATAAACACCACATGTACCAACTCCTTTCTGATGCACATGAAGCATTATTTGGGTGGCTTCCTCATTTGCCTTGTTATAAAAACTTTCGAGCACATGAATGACAAACTCCATTGGTGTATAATCATCATTTAACATTAACACTTTATACATGGAAGGCTTCTTTGTATTGACCCTGGTTTTGACTGCAACCCCATGTTCCGGCGCATCCCCTTGTTTAATATTGTCGTCATCCGCGCTCATGTTACATTCTTCCCATAAGAGTCACTTTTACTTACCAAACATTACCAGACTAGCACCTTTCGCAAATAAATAGGCCTTTATATTTGTAGCTCCTGACTAATATTTGTAGCTCCTGACTAATATATGGGATTCCAGTGGCTATTTAAAAGTCCTAAACATTCAAAAACTTTTCTCAGCAGAACGCCTAACAAACTGTAAAACCAGGTTCCTCTCAAATTAAACGATTATTCTGCAACTCACACGTTGAATAAATTTAGATGTTCCTTTTCATCGTTTGTACCGTACAATGTCAAATAGGCTAGCATAATCAAGACAGATTAACGGGAATATCTGTAGAATCCCAGCTGAATAAAAGAGTTGGAAACACTTCCATAGTAAATAAGGGTGTAAACCATGCCAATAAGCTTTATGCACAAAATTACCCCTCAAGCACGCTATGACAAGCCACTAAAAGTCTGTTGAGACTAAATCACCGACACAGTATTTGTTATTTAAATTTCTTTTTTTACATCAAAGCCGGGTTGTATTTACCTTCAGACGTACCAGCCACAGAAAAAACGAGAGGAAAAATCAATGGAAATAGAAATTTAGTTCTAGTTGATTTCAGAATACTACTTCAAAATTCTATTTTAACACTTTATTCATAGGGTTAGCCTAATTACATTAAGCATCTATATAGCTTGAAAATCTAACATCGTTTTTAAAACAATGTTTCAGACGAGGACAAAGGGTGAGTCTAATTCGGGTATCAAATCTTTTTATTGAGCTTCCTACTTTTTTCTACCACAATTGGAAATTAAAAGGGCAGTCTAATCCACATAACTTTTTAGTTGATAATCGTAAAATAAGCATATTTTTTTGCGGACTGGTTTTTATAACTTTCACTCTTTTGGCATTTCCGAGTGTTTGTAATGCAAAATATGCATCTTTTGTTATCGATTCCGGTTCTGGACAGGTGCGGCATTCAGTGAATGCAAATACAAGAAATTATCCAGCATCCCTAACAAAATTAATGACTCTTTATCTGCTTTTTGAAGCAATTGAGAAAAAGAAATTCAACTTAAATTCTCAACTCAAAGTCTCGTACCGGGCATCCAACCAACCAGCCTCTCGGCTCGGATTAAAGCGAGGCCAAACCATAACTGTTCAGGAAGCCATTCACGCCCTAATTATTAAATCCGCTAATGATGTTGCAACGGTTGTTGCTGAAGCACTAGGAGGGAATGAACGACGTTTCGCGCTTTTAATGACAGCCAAAGCCCGGAAGCTTGGTATGTCTCGAACAATATTTCGCAATGCATCGGGACTTTCACATCGAGGTCAAATGTCAACTGCCAAAGATATGGCCAAACTCACCCTGCATTTAATCAATCAATACCCCAAATACTATCATTATTTCTCAAAAAAAGTTTTTACCTTTAGAGGCAAAAGATATAGGACCCACAACAAGGTGCTGCGATATTTTCCGGGTGCCGAGGGGATGAAAACCGGATATATACGTGCTTCTGGCTTCAATTTGATTACTACTACTAAACGGAATGGCCACCGACTGGTTGGGGTGATATTTGGAGGAAATACGGCTCGAGCACGTGATCGTCATATGAAAAACTTACTTAATAGAGCTTATGCCAAGGTGCAAACTGAAAAATTGTTAGATATTTCTAATAAGACGAAACGTGCTAATGAAAATAGTAGAGCATTAGCACCCCGTGGGGGGAAAACAGATCCTTCAACAAAGAGTATCTGGGGAATTCAGATTGGTGCATTTTATACGCGTAAGCCAGCGATGAAGCTGGCTAAAAGTCTTTTCCGTAAACATGCTAACCTCTTGAATGATGGACAAATATCAATAATGCCCATACGAAAATCAAGAAATAGAACACTTTACCGAGCCCGGATTCTGGGGATTGGTATGCGGACCGCCTATAGAGCTTGCAGGATATTAAAGCGGCAGCAGCAAGCGTGTATGCCACTTCGTCTTCCCAAAACTATTCAAATTGCGTCGCGTTAACCTTTTTCTATTCGATTCCAAATCGCTAAATTTTCGAGAAACTCTTTACGGTGATTTTGCTGCCACGTGCTGAAACACCAGCCCTCATCGTCAAGAGCCATATTTGGACCGGCAACATATGTGGCGGCCTTGGTTTTTTGATCATCGCGTAACAAGACAGTCACATTTTTGCGTCGATATTCATCATCCTCAAATTCATCAAGAAGCAATAAAGCATCATTTGCAATTCCATAAACAACTAAGCCTTCAACTTTATCTCCTTTAGAATCAACTATAGCCGGGTAATGAGCTTCCTTAACCTTTACCCGTTTAAAGTCTTTCAGGATACCCTGTCTCTTTTGTATACCCTTATAGCACCCGCCAATGACTCTTTTCAATACGATGCTATCCATTAGGGTCCCATAGAAAAAACAGGCAAAATTTGAAGAGTTCATATGGAGCTAAAAAAGGTTTACGGGGTCAATACCGTTCAATATAAGTTGTTCCCCAAGCTCACCCTTTAATTGCGCAAGACCATCTTCTGAATTTGATTCACAACGGGCCACCAATGCTGGCTGCGTATTCGAAGCGCGCAAAAGCCACCACCCATATTCCGTTTCCACTCTTACGCCGTCAATTTCACAAATGTCTGCTTTTCCACCAGATTTTAACCTTTGACGCACCAAATCCACTATTGCGAATTTTTTTTCATCAGTGCAAACAAATCTAAGTTCTGGTGTATTAAACATAAAAGGCAACTTATCCTTTAATTCGTCCAACCGAACCCCACCTCGTGTAAGAATTCTAAGTAAGCGCAGAGCGGCATAGATGGCATCATCAAAACCGTAGTATTCATCTGCAAAAAATATGTGCCCGCTCATTTCCCCAGCTAAGGGAGCATTCAATTCTGCCATCTTTGACTTAATCAAGGAGTGCCCGGTCTTCCACATAACGGGATTTCCGCCAGCTTTCTTTACTTGGTCGTAAAATACGGCACTGGTTTTGACATCCGCGATGATAGTACTACCAGGAAGCCGTTCCAGAACATCTCGTGCCCAAATAACCATCAACTGATCAGCCCATATAACACGCCCCTGCGAATCAATGACACCAATTCGATCACCGTCTCCGTCAAAACCAATTCCAACGTCACAATCCTTCTCCGAAACGAGTTTCTTTAATTGTAGGAGGTTTTCTTCGACAGTTGGATCGGGATGGTGGTTGGGAAAATTTCCATCGATATTCCCATTGATTAAAAAATGTTCTCCATCGATTTTTTCTATTAACCTACTTATAATTTCTCCGGCAGCACCATTGCCTGGGTCCCATCCTACTTTAATTTTTCTCTGCCAATGGTTGCCCTCCAACAATCGATCAACATATTGATCACGAACATCAATCTCCTCCATGACACCGTGTCCATTCACATATTCACCATTTTTGACCCTAACACCTAGTGACTGAATATCTTTTCCATAAAATGGCCGCCCACCAAGTACCATCTTGATTCCATTAAAAGTGGGTGGGTTGTGTGAACCGGTGATCATCATTCCTGCATGAGAACTAGTTTGTTGGGTGGCAAAATAAATCATGGGTGTCGGACCGAGACCGACGTTAATGACTTTGATACCAGACTGTATAAGACCATCTGTAAGTGCTGAAAATAAATTTGGTGAACTAAGGCGCCCGTCATAACCAACTGCTACGCTGGCTCCTCGACCAAATTCATTAGCAACTACGGATCCAAATCCTCGGCCTATGGCCAACACGTCGTCATAAACTAACGTTGCACCGACAGTTCCTCTGATATCATACTCTCTAAGAATAGAAGAATTTAAAGATCTACCGGCTGTCACGGTGATTACTTTATACAGTTTCAGGTGGTCGACCGATGCTGTAGTATTGAAACCCTGCATTAGCCATTTCATTTGGATCGTAAATATTTCGAAGATCAAGCATTATTGGTTTTAGCATTTCTTTTTTTACGCGCTTCAAATCCAGTGCACGAAACTCATTCCATTCTGTAAGTATAATTACCATTTCACTACCTCGAATGGCATCGTAGATATTTTCCGCCCAGAGGACGCCGGCCATAAGGGTTTTAGCTTCGTCCATTCCTTTTGGATCAAATGCTCGAACTTCTGCGCCATCAGCTACCAATGAAGGTACAAGCTCCAGACTCGGTGAGTCACGCATATCATCAGTATTCGGTTTAAATGTTAGACCTAGTATTGCTATTTTTCGGCCCGTTAATTTGTCACCAAAAACCTTTTTTACTTTATTGACTAAGCTCTTCTTACGTTTGTCATTGACATCAACCACAGTTTCTACAATTCGTAACGGACTACCCGAGGATTGAGCAGTCCGTACAAGGGCGAGAGTATCCTTAGGAAAACATGACCCACCATATCCCGGACCCGCATGCAAAAACTTCCCTCCTATTCGAGCATCAAGCCCCATACCTTTTGAAACATCTTGAACATCGGCGCCAATCTTTTCGCAGAGATCTGCAATTTCATTTATAAATGTAATCTTTGTGGCAAGAAATGTGTTTGCAGCGTATTTGATAAGTTCAGCGGTATTCCGATCTGTGTACAAAATAGGTGTTTCGATTAAAAATAATGGTCGGTAAATTTGTTTCATCACCTCGCGGGCTCTAGCAGTGTGAGCTCCTATCACTACTCGATCAGGACGCATAAAGTCATTAATAGCTGAACCTTCACGCAAAAACTCTGGGTTTGACACCACATCAAATTCGCCTCCAGGAGATCCATTAGCAATAATGTTTTCTACCTCATCACCAGTACCTACAGGTACAGTAGATTTAGTGACTATTACTGTATAACCTCTCATAGCTCGACTAATATCCAGTGCGGCATCAAAAACGAACGATAAATCTGCGTGCCCGTCACCACGACGACTTGGTGTCCCTACAGCAATGAAAATAACCTCCGCCTCTTTTACCGCATCATCCACAGTATCAGTGAACGATAACCTACCGGCCTCGGCATTTTTTGCGACTAATGCTTCTAATTCAGGTTCATAGATAGGGATTAAGCCACGTTTTAACGCATCAATCTTACCCTTAATTTTATCTACGCATATGACATTATGCCCAAATTCTGAGAAACATGCAGCAGACACGAGGCCTACATATCCAGCTCCAATCATTGCTATATGCATATTATTATGCTCAATAGAATTAACACAAAAACAACAACTTAGCTGTATTTCTTAATAATCTTAACAACATCTTCTTTCATATCTTCCCGGTCCAATGCATAGGCAAGATTTGCTTCAATATAGCCTAGCCGGTTTCCACAATCATAACGAGTCCCTTCGAATCGAAACCCATGAAGCGGTGTTGCTGAAATCGAACGTGCGATCGCATCGGTCAATTGTATTTCATCACCAGCACCACGTTCTTGCTTATTCAATTCTGTAAGAATGCTAGGATGCAAAATATACCGCCCGACAATAGAGAGGGTGGATGGCGCCTTTGCAGGCTCTGGTTTTTCGATAAGACCCCCTGCTCGGACGAGTTTCCCTTTTTCATCTAATACGTCAAGAATACCATACTTACCTGTCTCTTCCTTTGGCACATCCTCAACAGCTACAAGGTTACCTCCAACTTCTCGATAAGCCTCAACCATTTGTTTAAGGCAAGTAGGTCGTGCTAATATTAAGTCATCAGCCAACAAGACAGCAAAAGGTTCATCCCCTATAGAATATCGGGCGCACCACACGGCGTGACCCAACCCAAGGGGTTGTTGTTGGCGGGTATAAGAAATTTGACCAGGCTCGGGCACCCACTCCCTAACACCATCTAGGGATTGGAAATTTCCGCTATCTTCAAGTGAACGCTCTAGTTCGTAACTTCGGTCAAAATGATCTTCGATAGCCGTCTTTGCACGGCCCGTTACGAAAATAAATTCTTCAATGCCTGCTTCACGGGCCTCGTCAACAGCGTATTGAATTAGCGGTCTATCAACAATGGGCAACATTTCTTTTGGCAAAGCCTTGGTTGCGGGCAGAAAACGTGTGCCGAGACCAGCGACTGGGAATACAGCTTTTCGAATAGTTTGGTTCATTCTTTCGGTTTCGTTTTTAGAAGAATTAAAAGCAACAACTTTTTGCCATACGCACACAAGTGCCGCAAGTCACGGGTTTATAGCTAAGACTAATTTAAAAAATTCTTATTGATTTAACAAAAGATCCTTTGCTTCGTTTAATTTAGTTGCGAGGTAAGTTGATCCTCCGTGATCTGGATGAAGTTTACTCATTAACCTTCTGTGAGATTCTTTGATAGTGTCCAAGTTTGCACCCTCCTCAAGACCCAACACCTTATAGGCTTCTGAAATTGTCATCGAACCATTAGCCTGATCCATTTGGGTGTTTACGTCTTCTGTGGCATGCGTCGATTCTCGCCAAGCTTCTTCATGGTATCTCTCCATGTAAGCTACAAGAACCTGAATTGAATGGTTATCATCTTTGACTTCACCCAAAAGTATTATTAATTTCTCAAAAGATAAGTTTCTTAACGTTTTCCCTGAAAATTGCCCCAGTATTACATCACCATTCATTTCACCGGAGTCATGAGCCAGGTACATACGCAAATATCTAGTCTCAATTTCAGATGTTTGCCCAGGAGCCATACCTGAAGCGCCTTGGGATGTACTGGCCATCCTTAACCAATTCTTTGCCATGCGGGAGGCTTGGCGAGCACGTAGAAGCCATGGGATTATTGCCGGCAACATAAACGCCGCCCAAGTCAACTGACGCGTCAGTATAATAACGACAATGATAGCAAGACATCCAATAATTGCAGTCCATTTGAATACCCGCAATATGGATTGAGGTGAAGCGCTGATATACCAACGCGCAGCCAAAGCGAACCCCACTAAAATTGCTATTCCCAAAAAAAAATATGGCATGAATACCTAGCGACCTTTCATTTGGTGGGCAATTTGGAGAACTACGCCTCCATTTTTTTTGGCATAATTATCTAAAGCTATTTTCCCCCCGGCAGCAAAAACGGCAACAGCGCTAAGGAGTTCCCTCAGTGTCTTCCCGCTAAACTGATCCAACCTGCAATAAGCACCGTTTGATAGCTTAGTTATTTGCTTAAATGCAAACTCAGCAACTTTGTCGTAACCCTCCTGGAAAACAAATATTGGTACGCCTAAGAGCCCTAATTCTCCTGAAACCTTGCCTAATTCATCAATGTCTTCTTCAACGCAATCACCAACAAAAACAAGTGCATCCACTACCTGCTTCTTTGTTTCATTAACCGTATGGCGTAATACCTTTTTGATTTGAGTTTCACCGGCTAAACAGAAAACGCTAGCCATCTGCCGAAGAAGTGTGCTCGATTCCTGCGCCCATGGTGTCACACGAAACTCACCAAAACCCCGGAAATATGCCAATTGTATCTCTAAACCTCCAATGTTTGCCGTTTCTTGGAACATTTCACCTTGAAGTTGGCAAGCGTGATCCCATGTAGGTTGCCGACTTGCTGTGGCATCCAAGGCAAAAATAAGCCTACCTGGCTTTGTTCCTTTCCTATAATTAGGGGTAACTGCAATTTTTGCTAAAAAGGCTTCGACATCATTGGGTGCCGATTTTTTTGGGAGCTTATCTCTACCCATACGAATCAACTCCAGTCCTGGTAAAAATCAAAACAATGTGTAAAACATATTTAGTCTAAGTCAAAACAAGAACAATCTCTGAACAAATAATTCAATTTAGCGTTGAAGTGAGAAAGGTAAAACTTTGTATGTGTATCTATGTTATTTAAGAAGTTGTATTTTCTAACTAGTAAACATTTAATACAGCAAATAAATGAAAATAAAAGCGATGATTTTAAACACACGTTTGGATGGCAACGTCATAATGTTAAACTTAATTCTACAACTTTTTTTTAACATTTATTAATCTTGTTAAATCCCGTAGTTAGGCCATTCACTGAATAAAACTAATTTATATGAGTTCATTTAACAAAATAGAATGTGCAGTAATAGGCGCTGGCGTGATTGGATTAGCCGTTGCCAGGGAGCTTGCAATCCAGGGCCGGGAAGTGGTCATTTTGGAATCTGAGGGTGCCATTGGCACCGGCACAAGCTCTCGTAATAGTGAGGTAATACACGCGGGTATTTATTATCCTGAGGGGAGTTTAAAGGCTAGACTTTGTGTCCGGGGGAAAGAACTCTTATACTCTTACTGCTCCAAAAATGGAATTGATTTCAGTTGTTGTGGCAAACTAATAGTTGCCACACACGAAACTCAAATCAAAAAACTTGAAGAACTACAACAAAAAGCCATTAACAATGGCGTTCAGAATATGCTTCGACTTAGTCAAACCCAAGTAAAACAACTGGAGCCACACCTTAATACAGTTGGAGCCTTACTTTCTCCATCAACAGGGTTGATAGACACACATAGTTTAATGCTCTCATTCCTGGGAGAAGCAGAAGAACAGGGGGTAGTTATTGCCTTCAAATCCCCAGTAATTGGGGGAACAATTAATGATGACTGTATTCGGCTTCGTATAGGCGGTAATCAACCAACTGAGATAGGGTGCGATTATGTAATTAACACTGGTGGGCTATATGCTCAGGCAATAGTTGCAACTATTGAGGGATTTCCAAAGGCACATATACCTGACATCTACTTTGCTAAGGGTAATTATTTTGTCCTAAACAGAAAATCACCTTTTAAACGCCTAATATATCCTGTGCCAGATGAAGCAGGTCTGGGCGTGCATTTAACATTAGACTTAGAGGGGCAAGCGAGATTTGGTCCAGATGTGGAATGGGTGGATCAGATTGACTATGCAGTCGATCCCTCCAGAATCTATAATTTTTACACTGCTATCAGGGAATATTGGCCAAATCTACCCGAAGGTTCCCTTTCCGCAGCTTATTCAGGTATCAGACCTAAACTAAATGGCCCAGAAAATCCTCAATCAGATTTTGTTATTTCAGGTCCTGAAACCCATAATGTGCAAGGACTAATTAATCTTTTCGGTATAGAATCACCGGGAATTACAGCATCTATGGCCCTCGCAGAGGAAGTGTTGACCAAATTGCCATAAAATTACCACCGTTTTGTGGTTCTGATGAACTTTTAATATACCATTTCGCAATTAGTGATAACTTTGAAAATTCTTAGAATGTCTAATATTTATAAAATTATTTTTTTATGTAGCGTATTTTTATTTTCTGATATTACACTTGTTTTTGCCCAAGCAGGAATACGCGCACAAGGTAGAGATGTAAACTTAGGTCGCCAAGGCCAAGGGGCGCAAGGACTTGTGGATTCAATGCTTAACATTGACCACCGTCAACAAATGAGAAAGTTTATTCGATCAATAAGTAAATTTTCTCGACGACTTGACCCTAATTTTATCGTCATGACCCAAGATGGTCTAGAATTGTTAGAAAAAGGGAGCACAGCTGAAGATGGAGGTAATGCACCCTCCTCAACCTATATCCAAGCAATCGATGGCGTACTAATTAAAGGTTTAAATTTTCGTCCTCCACTCCCCGGAAAAGATGACATCAAAACGGATGCTAAAGACCGTAAGGAACTATTAAGGCTGGCAAAATTGGGGAAAAAGAGAGGGTTACAAATATGGGTTTCTGATTACGCACCTAACAAACAAATTGCTAAGGATATTATAATTCTCAATAAAGCAAATGGCTTTATCCCTTTCGCTACAAGCAGTGACGATAACATTTTTAACTCAATCCCGAGTTTCCCTCCACAACCAATTGATGTAAATCCCAAAAATGTGACTGGCCTCAAAATTGCGAATAACTTCTTGTATCTAACCGATTCGTCAAACTTTGATAGACAAGAAGATTTTGTATTAGCGCTCAGTAATACAAATTATGATGCTGTTATTACCGATGTTTTTCACCGTGGAAGAAAACCTTTCACAAAAAATAATATCCGAGGCTTTAAATTTAAAAAGGTTGGGGCAAGGAGACTAGTTTTCGCAAGGGTTGATATTGGTCATGCTGATAGCTCCCGATACTACTGGAAGCCAGAATGGAAAGAAGGTTCTCCCCCTTATATAGGGGCGCCCACGCCAACTAATCCTGACAAATATTACGTTCGTTACTGGTATAAAGCCTGGCAAGATGCCATAACGGGAACACCTAAGGCTTATGTTTATGGAATTTTCAAACAAGGTTTTGATGGTGTCGTCATTGACGGTATCAACGCGTACAGTTTTTTTCAAGGTGCCCAGTAATGGTCTTATTAGGAAATATATTTCCTTACAACTCCTCAACCGAGAGCCGTCAACTCTTCTATAACAAAACCCTGGTCCAGGTGATATCGCCGTGAAATTAACTTGCGTGCTTCCGTTTCACTTTGCGCCTACACATCCTGAAACTGTAAATCAGCCCAATAGATCACCGAACAAAATATGACTTTGATTACCCTTTACAGCCGCACGAACATCTCGGTTATAAATACTAACCTCATATGCATTTCTGCTATCAGTCAAAGGTCGGAACACGATTGAACCTTTCAGTCATTTAAGAGCATTATTGCTCATATAATCTTGCCAATAGATGAATCCTGATAATCGAGGATCAAATTTAGCCAATATTTAAATTTTAGGAGAAAATGATCAGATTAACCCCAACTCTCGGAGTTCATCCGCCAATGCCGACGGTAAGTTTGTTACTTTTGAATGAGAGGGATGCAGATCTGTTGGAATATCCTCTGGTTTCAGATATCGCCAGCCTTGAAAGGCCTTTTGGCGTCGTGCAACGACTTGCTTTAGCTCCGGGTCAATTTGAATAGCACAATACACCCTTCCCTCTTCGTTTGTGTGCCTTTCAATACCCAAAATTCTTTGGCGCACCATGATATACTTTTTGATAACCCAATAGATAGACCCGTCATCAATTAGCTCATCCATCCGTTTAGGAATGTTTCTCGTATACGTATATAGTTCACTTTTATTTTCTGCCGCACTTTGAACCAGGCGTTCAGCTTGAAGTTGCTTTAGTTTTGCAACACTTTCAACTCGGGCTGCCATGCGTAGGAGATGGATAGTCATTTAAAATTGAACGTGCAGATTAACTTTGAAATTAAACATTTATCAGATCTATATATCATTACTAAATAATGGATTTATCGAGATAAATCCTGATTACTACTCGTCCATCAAATACCAATTAGGGGAACGCTTTTCAAGAAAAGCTTGAAAACCTTCTATTCCCTCGGGAGTACTTCGACCCGCTGCGCTAATTCTAGCCATCTTTTCTATTTCTTCGTCTGGTAATAGACTATCACCTACCTCTGCAATAAGAGCCTTTGTATCCCTTATTGCCTTTGGTCCGCCGCGAAGGAGTTGATCTATTATGGGTGCTGCAGCCACATCTAAACTTCCTACTGCACAAATTTCGTGAACTAGCCCAATTGCTTTCGCTTCTCTCACATCAAATGTTTCGGCTGTAAGGGCATATCGTCGCATCTGACGAACACCAATCGCATTTATTAACTGGATCATAATTGGCGCGGGCGTGATCCCAACCCTCACTTCAGTAATAGCAAATCGCGCATCTTCAGAAGCTATAACGATATCGCATGCAGCAGCATACCCGGTCCCTCCACCAAAACAGGCGTTATGTATCATAGCAATGGTCGGTACTTTACAATTATTCAAGGCCCTCATGACACCCGTACTCAGTCGGGCCGCAGCTAATTGCACCTCGGGCGTGGATATGGCTAGCTCTTTAAACCAATTCACGTCGGCACCAGCAGAAAAATGCTTTCCTGCGCCCCGTAACGTAATCACCCGAACAAAAGTATCCGATTCCAATTCACTAATTGTGCCCTGAAGTTGTATGAGAAACTCTTCATTATAACCGTTAAAAATATTTGGGCGATTGAGTGTAATCGTAGCAACACCCTGGCTAGTTAGTGATTTCAAAATCAATTGTTCTGACATATTACTTTACACTTTCTGGGCACAGCATGAATTTAATATCCTAATTTTTGGGTTTTAATAAACCACTAGAAGAACCAGACAATGAAACAACCGTCATCTAGTTAAAAACCATCAGAACGACTAATTTAACCTCTCAATGGCGATTGCAGTAGCTTCTCCACCTCCAATACAGAGAGACGCAACACCCTTTTTAAGATCATATCTACTGAGCGCATGTAATAAGGTTACAATAATCCTTGCACCAGTTGCACCGACAGGATGCCCAAGAGCGCAGGCACCACCGTGTACATTTACTTTATCATGCGACAAACCGAGATCCTTCATCGCTGCCATAGTAACAACCGCAAAAGCCTCGTTAATTTCGAAAAGATCAACTTCATCTTTATTCCAAGAAGCTTTTTCCAGCACCTTATTAATAGCTTCAATAGGCGCTGTCGTGAACCATTCCGGATCTTGGGCATGAGTGGCATGCCCATGTATAGCAGCTAGAGGAGTTAAACCTTGTTTCTCAGCTTCAGAACGCCGCACTAATATCAAGGCTGCAGCGCCATCCGAAATGGAACTAGAATTTGCTGCTGTAACGGTTCCATGCTCTCTAAATGCGGGTCTAAGTTCCGGAATTTTTTCAGGTCTTGCATTTCTCGGTTGTTCATCGCTTTTTATTACAGTTTCTGCTTTTCGAGATTGAACAGTAATCGGCACGATTTCATCAGAAAAATATCCATTCTCTGATGCCAGTAAGGCACGTTTCAACGAAGTGATAGAAAACTCGTCCTGCGCATCACGAGTAAACTGATAGGCCTCAGCGGTATTTTCCGCGTAGACACCCATTAAAGTTCCTTTGTCATAAGCGTCTTCAAGACCATCTAAAAACATGTGGTCCTTTAGTTGTCCATGCCCCATCCGCATTCCTGACCGAGCATCCGGTAGCAAGTACGGGGCATTGCTCATGCTCTCCATTCCACCAGCCACCATAATTTCGTGGGAACCTGATAAAATATTGTCGTGAGCTAGCATGGTTGCCTTCATGCCTGAACCACACATCTTGTTGATGGTTGTAGCGCCTACTGCCTTTGGAATCCCTGCACCTATGGAGGCTTGCCGTGCAGGCGCTTGTCCCTGGCCAGCTGGCAACACAACACCCATTATTACTTCATTAACGTCAGTGATCTTGATACCAGATTTTGTAATAGCATCGGAAATTGCTACAGCACCAAGTTCTGGAGCTGACAACGAGGAAAGATCTCCGCCAAAGCCACCCAAGGGGGTCCTTGACGCTCCTACTATCACTACGGGGTCTTCAATCATCGTATAAAACCTCCAAGCTTTATCAAGTTGGAATGAAAATTAGTTGGTTATCATTAAGTTAAATTGTTCTGGCTGCATTATGTGTAAAATTGATAAACACGTATTATTTCTGCGTGGCTTCATCGGTTCAAATTTATTCAATTTTATAAGGCCTTAACTTTCCACGACAGAACTATTAACTTGCCCCACTTCTCCGTCACTTCCCGAAATAGAATCTACATTGGGATCGTTTCCATTATTCAATTCCGAATTCAAATTTGAACCTAACCCTTCTTCTGAAGAAACCGCACCATCGGGATTCACTTCCGGCTCTAAAGAAGCTGCATCATCCGATATTGCCTCCAATTCAGAAGTAGAAGCGTCATCGTGGGTCGCTTCCGGTTCTGAAGAAACCGCACCATCGGGACTCACTTCCGGCTCTGAAGCAGCTGCATCATCCGATATTGCCTCCAATTCTGAAATAGAAGCGTCATCGAGGGTCGCTTCCGGTTCTGAAGAAACCGCACCATCGGGACTCACTTCCGGATCTAAAAAAGCTGCATCATCCGATATTACCTCCAATTCTGAAGTAGAAGCGTCATCGAGGATCGCTTCAGGATCCGACTCTTGGTCTGGGTCTAAGGTAGAGACAACTTCAGAGTAAGATTTGACTGCTTCATCCAAGTCATCTTCTACATTTAAAAGTGCTGGAGCACGTTCAATTACAACGTTTAAAATTTCTTTAGCCTTTGCCCGTTTCTCCGCCATATTATCTGCAAGAAGATTTTTATTTTTATTTTCCTTCATAACGTCTTCTGCTTCAGAAAGTGTTTTTAGTTCCTGCTCAAATATATGACGTGTGCCGACTGGCAAATATGCACGTTCAGATAGAGCCGTCAGAAAACCAATAGATCCCTCCATTAAAACAGACCATGTCGCAACGACTAGTTTATCAAACTGTTCGGACAAGAGATCCTTGCGTTCTCCTTCAACTTCGTTGATACGGCCCTCTATGATTACTAGAAAGGACAGGCATTCGTCAGACTTTTCACGAAACTTTTTATAATCGAGAAAACTAAGTTTAGTGGGGTTTGAGATAGGTATCTTAGACAGAACTAAAAGTTCTTGAATCTTTTCCTCCAAAGCGGATAAAAAACGCTCGGCATCATGTTCAGTTTGATCGTTCAATTTGTTTCAACCATCAATTTTTTGGATTCTATATCACGCGCAACAAATAGCACCGCCAACCTAAGGTGATACCGCACACGATTTATAGTGCCACCTCAGAATTTCAATAGCTAACAATTTTATATCCTCACGTCAAAAAGGTATATAAATCTAATATAGATACCACTAACTCACTGTCTCCTAGCGGAGACCCTATTAAAAGAATCACAAGCCAGCTTGGACATTATTGATATTATTTTTAGTTTATTTATTTCTAATATAAGGCTCTGATACAGTATTAATCTTAATTTAAGAAGAACCCAAAGGAATTAAATTTATAAAAAAATATGTATTAATAGTAATGATTGTAAAGGTTAAGCGTCTGAGCCTGTATGCTTAAACCTGCCGTTATATTTTAATAACATAAGGGCCTCGTAAAAAATATAGATTAAAGAAAGTAGGCAAAGACTGATACCATGAATCCGCAGGAGAGTATTATTAGGACTTCAATGCGGGTGACATTATTCGAGCATCGTCCTGGTCGCAGGGTCTCAGAGGCGAATAGTGCACCGTTTCCAATATTAACCGTGTACTCATAAAATTAACTTTAATAATTACAAGGATTTAGAATGGTCGTTAATTCAAAAAAAGTAGGAGAAAACCGCTATCGTGAGTCTTATGGGCGTTACCTAGAGGATTTTACGATTGGGGACACTTACGAACATCGCCCTGGGCGCACTATCACAGCATATGACAACACGGCCTTTACACTTCTAACTATGAATCAACATCCGTTGCACTTTGATGAGGAATACGCCAAGAGTAGTGAGTTTAAACAACCTTTAGTCAATTCCTGTCTCACTCTATCCATTGTCGCCGGCATGAGCGTTTCAGACGTAAGCCAAAAAACGATTGCCAATCTAGGTTGGGATAAAGTGACGATGCCCAACCCAGTGTTCAACGGCGACACACTATACGCTGAGAGTGCAGTTTTAGCAGTCCGAGAGAGTAAGTCCCGCCCAAATCAAGGCATTGTTACTGTTAGAACGATAGGGAAAAAGAGTACCGGAGAAGTCGCAATCACGTTTGAACGGACAATGCTAATTCCAAAGCGTGGACATGCAGTCGACGACAAAACAAATTATTAAGCTATTCAAAGTAAAAGTAGTGTTGCCAAACCTAAAAATACATAGAATCCCAACACGTCTGTAATAGAGGTTAAGAAAGCGCTGGAGGCGATCGCCGGGTCAAATCCTAAATGATTTAATATCACTGGCAATGCACTACCCGAGAGCCCAGCTGCCAAAAGATTAATTATAATAGCAAGGGCTATTACACCGCCTAAGGCGGGGCTCCCAAACCAGCCCCAAGCCACAGTTCCTATTAAAATGGCAAATATTATGCCGTTAAACAGACCCACAGCTACTTCTTTTCTAATTGTCCGAAAGGCATTTTCCGCTGTCAGTTCTTTCATCGCAATCGCACGTACGACTACAGTTAGAGCTTGGACACTGGCAGTCCCACCCATTGTCGCAACTATAGGCATAAGCACAGCAAGAAATACCAATTCCTCGATTGTTTCTGTAAACAAGCTTATTACGTATGCAGCAGCAATCGCGGCAACCAAGTGTATAAGTAGCCAGGAAAAACGGGATCGCGTAGTAGAGATAACAGCATCATAAAGATCGTCATCTTCACCAACCCCTGCCAGACGCATTATATCTTCTTCATTTTCTTCATGGATCACATCGACGACATCGTCTATCGTAATTACCCCGACTAGTTTTGCAGAATTATCCACGACTGGTGCTGAAACCAAATCACGCTGCCGAAATAAAAACGCGACATCCTCCTGATCCATTTCTACCGGCACAGTTTTCATTTCTACTACCATGAGGGCATTTAGCGCCACATGTCGATGTGCCCGCATTATACGACTAAGGGGTATACTACCAACCGGCACATCCGTTGAATCAACTAAAAAGACATCAAAAAAATCCCGTGGGAGATCCCTTGCATTCCTTAAAAGATCTATAGCCTGGCCAACATTCCAGTGGCTTGGAACACCCACCGCTTCGCGCTGCATCAATCGTCCTGCACTGTCCTCAGGATAAGATAATCCTTCTTCAATGAGCAACCTGTCATCGTCAGGTAATGCGTCCAGTATTTTCAGTTGATCCTTGATTGGCAATTCTTCCACTACATCAACGGCATCATCAGTATCCATCTCTGCAACAGCTTCCGCCATTTCTTGAATACCTATTTGATCTGCCAACTGCCCTAGAACCGAGTCATCTAATTCGGCAATCATGTTGGGATTTAAATCTTTACGTAAAGTTTCTATCAGCCATTCACGGCGTTCAACCGCCATCCCCTCCAGGAGATCAGCTAAATCCGAATGATGGAGTCTGCCGGTTAGTTTCCTAACTTCTTCGACCCGCTCCGCATGCATGGCTTCGTTGAAAAGAGATAAAAAATCAGGGCTTAGACCGTTAATTACTTTGGTATTTTTATTTGACGTTTGATCGTAATTCTCTTTAATTCCCATTGATTAATTAACGCAGAACCCTATGCGCTTTTTTCCGTCGATTGAGATTCGGCTACGGCCAATGCGGTCATATTAACAATTCCACGAGCCGTTACTGACTCTTGCAGAACATGTGCTGGCATCTTCATACCCAGCAACATTGGACCAACTGACACACCATCACCAAGCATCCTCAGAGAATTATAGGTAATATTTGCAGCGTCTAACGACGGCATTACCAACACGTTTGCACGACCAGTTAGTTTAGAATCAGGCACCAAGGCATCACGAACTTCTTCAGACAGCGCGGCATCAGCATGCATTTCCCCATCAATCTCCAGACCCGGGGCCATTTCACGGATCAGATGCACCGCTTTTTCCATTTTTCTTGCATTATCATGTCTAGAACTCCCAAAATTGGAATGGGATAAAACAGCAATTTTAGGTTCCATTCCAAAAAATTTAACGGTCTCAGAAGCCAGTACTGTAAATTTCGCAATTTGTTCCGCTGTTGGACCAGGATTTACATGAGTATCACAAATAAAAAAGGTTCCTTTGGGCATTATCAGCATACTTAATGCTGCCGCACGCCCCACACCTTCTCGGAGCCCCACAATTTTAAACACATGTGGCAAGTGCTCCCGATAACGGCCTGTAACGCCGCAAATCATTGCATCTGCCTCCTTCCTTCTTAGCATTAATGATGCAATTACGGTGGTGTTGGTGCGCACGATAAATCGCGCTTCATTGCGAGAAACACCATCCCTACTGGTAATAGAGTGATAGTCCTCCCAATATTCTCTGTAGCGTTCATCCCCTTCTGGATCTACCAATTCAAAATCGTCATCTACACTGAGCCGAAGCCCCAACTGCTCAATCCGCATTGACACCACGCTCCGGCGCCCAACCAAAATTGGCTTCACAATCCCCTCATCAACGGCGGTTTGAACTGCCCTAAGGACCCGTCTTGATTCTCCCTCGGCATAAACAACTCTTTTTGGATTCGAAATTGCTCTTTCGAATACCGGTTTCATAGCCATGCCCGAACGAAAGACAAACTCCGTGAGTTTCTGCCGGTAAACTTCAAAGTCCTCTATAGGCCTTGTAGCTACTCCTGAATCCATTGCTGCGCGTGCCACGGCTGGTGCTAATTCGACGAGAAGGCGAGGATCAAATGGCTTGGGAATTAAATAATCAGGTCCAAAATTGAGCTCTTGGAGACCGTAAGCCCGAACGACCGTTTCATCCGATTCAACATGCGCTAATTCCGCAAGAGCATGAACGCAAGCCATTTTCATTTCATCGTTGATAGCAGTCGCCCCAACATCTAGCGCGCCTCTAAATAAAAATGGGAAACACAATACGTTATTAACCTGGTTAGGATAATCAGAACGACCAGTTGCAATCACTGCATCAGGCCGGATACTTTTTGCTTCTTCAGGCAGAATTTCAGGCGTCGGGTTTGCAAGTGCCATAATTAATGGGCGATCCGCCATTGTCTTTACCATTTCAGGCTTCAATACGCCTGGTGCAGACACCCCTAAAAATACATCTGCTCCGCCAATAACGTCCCCAAGAGTTCGAGCGTCTGTTTTTTGAGCATACTTGACGTTATATTCGTTGATCTCTTCGGTCCGACCTTCATAAATGACACCTGCTATATCAGAAACAAAAATATTTTCTTTTTTTACTCCCAACTTTACTACCAGATCCAAGCAGGCTAACGCAGCAGCACCTGCGCCTGAGCATACCAATTTAATCGCTCCAATCTCTTTTTCTGTAACCTTAAGTCCATTCATCAGGGCTGCACCCACTATGATAGCTGTTCCATGCTGATCATCATGCATGACTGGGATATTCATTTGCTCCCTGAGCTGTGACTCAATGATGAAGCATTCTGGTGCCTTTATATCCTCAAGATTTATACCTCCGAACGTGGGTTCCAAGGCACGAACAACTTTTATAAATTGTTCTGGGTCAGTTTCGTCAACTTCAATATCAAAAACGTTTATACCAGCAAATTTTTTGAAGAGGCCCGCCTTCCCCTCCATCACGGGTTTCGATGCCAAAGCTCCAATATTTCCAAGACCTAAAACGGCAGTACCATTTGTTATTACTGCGACTAGATTACCACGTGATGTAAGGTTTGCTGCCTCTGATTCATCTTCTGCAATAAGCATGCTTGCAGCCGCGACCCCCGGCGAATAAGCGAGAGACAGATCATATTGGTTTGCTAGTGGCTTAGTAGAGACAACTTCAATTTTTCCAGGCGTTGGATATCGATGATAGTCTAAAGCGTCTTGATCTAATTTATCCGCCATAATTACATCCCCGTCTTTTTATAAGCATATTGTTATTAGCTAAAGGGCATATCATGACCACCTCTCTAAGGGAAGAGTATGATAGAGAAATTCACTCTCTTATAAAAGAAATGTCAAAGATCTAGTAACTAAAGAGAAGAAAAATGTTACACACAAAGTATTGGAAAATTGGTAAATTTAGGATAAAGGGAAAACCAATTTTTCCGGACTTACTCTTCCTAATTAATGGTGCGGTCGAGAAGACTCGAACTTCCACGGGATTTCTCCCACAGCGACCTCAACGCTGCGCGTCTACCAGTTCCGCCACGACCGCAAACAGAATAATTCGTAATTGTATCCATTTATCGCTAAACTAGCCGCTGATTAGCAAAAAGAAATCATGTTAGCAAGGTGCTCAACATAAAGTTAGAAATAGATGAAACCTAATAACCTACTATCATCTCGATCCGTGAGAGACATTCAGAGTACACAACTTGTTGACATCGAGTGGCGTACTAGCTCAGAACTGATAAATTATCCTGACGCAATCAATTTTATGGAAAATAAAGCAAACGAAATACACCAGGGGAGCGCAGCAGAAATGGTCTGGCTTTTGGAGCACCATTCAGTTTATACCGCGGGTTCAAGTGCTAATAAACAAGACCTTTTGGCTTCACACCGTTTTCCAGTATTTCAAACTGGACGGGGTGGACAGTACACCTACCACGGTCCAGGCCAACGTGTTGTTTATCTTATGCTTGACCTAAAAAAAAGGGGGTCTGACATCAAGGCCTATGTCCGAAAATTAGAAGAATGGTTAATTGCTACATTAGCCCAATTTGACATTATTGGCGAAAGACGTGAGGGCAGAGTTGGAATTTGGGTCACAGACTCACAGAATAGGGAAAAGAAAATTGCTGCCATTGGCGTTCGGGTGCGTCGCTGGATCAGTTTTCATGGAGTTTCTATTAATGTAAATCCGGCACTCAATCATTACGATGGCATAGTACCATGCGGCATATCAAACTTTGGAATAACATCCCTACATGATTTAAAGAAAAATATTTCTTTTTCTGAAATCGATCGTGCACTAAAAAAAACCTTCCATGAGACTTTCTAGGGATCTTGGCCTTAATCCTAAATTATAGGTCAGAGAGGAATGCTGAATCCAAAAGGGCACGAATACAACAGGGTGGACTACGCAGTGACAAGTTTCTTAAAACCACCATCGAGAGGTGGACCACTTGACTTCAAGCGGATGGACGTAACATGAGCCGCCGATGGACCTACCTCAAATACACTAAGCATCTCTTGAATATCTTTCGGAGAACCACTGATTAAAGCTTCTACGGAGCCATCCCGACGATTTCTGACCCAACCAGATATTTGCAATCGGCAAGCTTGGTTCTTTGTCCAATCTCGGAAGAAAACACCCTGTACGCGCCCGGTCACCCTAACTCTATAGGTAGTTCTTTCTAATACTGTCATTTTAATTCCATTATTAATTGACCTACCTCTAGGTTATCCCCCGCACTTAAGTGAATTTTGCTAATAACTCCATTTCGCTCTGCAACTATTTTATTTTCCATTTTCATAGCCTCGACTGTAGCTAAAGGTTCACCTAGAGTTACTTCTTGTCCTTCTTCTACGTCGATAGACATTAAAAGCCCAGGCATTGGAGATAACACTTGCTTTGAATAATCCGGCGCTAATTTTTCCGGTATCATTGAAAGCATGTCAGCCGCTATAGGAGAAATCACCCTTACGTCGGTAGTTAAGCCTGTATGCTGGACTTTATAAAACGTAGCCTCCTTTTCAATTTGCATAGAAACAAGTTCGCCATTAAGTCGGCCGGAAAATAACGGATTGCCCGGTGTCCAGTCAGTTTCTACTACGAACGATCGTTTCCCAACACTGATGTCAAACCCATTGTTGGATCTGATTACTCGGATTGGATATTTTTTTTCACCAAAAATAACTACCCATTTTTGTCTGACTTGGTAATTATCACGATAACACGACGTGCCATCCATCCTACGTAGCAGGAGGCAAGATTTCTTTTCAGCGACAATACAATTAACCGCACCCACGACAACAACGATCAATTCGACATCCTCGTGTTTAGTTTTTTCTGGAATAAATCGCTTTCCAAACTCTTCAACAATGAAATTAGTTGATAAATTGCCCGCCTGGAATCGCGAATTAGATGTAACGGCAGCCAAAAAACCTAAATTATTTGCAACACCTCGTATATAATATTCGTCAAGGGCCCAACGCATATGCTTAATTGCTTCTCCGCGAGTTTTGCCATTGGTAATCAATTTAGAGATCATAGGATCGTAATATCTGTTAATGTCGTCTCCTTCATTAACACCACCATCCACGCGGACATTTTTTGTTGTACCAAAGACTGATGTGATTGGCTCCCTATATCTCACCAACCGACCAATTGAAGGCAAAAAACCGCGGGCTGGATCTTCTGCATAAATACGTGATTCCATTGACCAACCATTTAATTTAATATCGCTTTGACTGAATTCAAGTTTTTGACCCGCAGCTATTTTTATCATTTGTTCAACTAGATCAATACCAGTTACTAATTCAGTTACTGGGTGTTCAACCTGAAGACGAGTATTCATTTCAATAAAATAAAAGTTTCGATCGGCATCTACTATAAATTCAACTGTACCAGCAGAAGAATAGTCAACAGCAGCAGCAAGGGTAACCGCCTGAGCACCCATATCCTTCCGCATTTGATCTGATAAAAACGGACTTGGGGCCTCTTCCATGACTTTTTGATGTCGACGTTGAATTGAACATTCTCTTTCGCCCAAATGAACTATATTTCCAAACATATCTGCAAGTATCTGGATTTCGATATGGCGTGGATTAACTATAAACTTTTCTATAAAAATACGGCCATCCCCGAAGCTAGACTCTGCTTCCAAGATGCACGTTTTAAGCGCATCTTTTAATTGGGATTTATCAGGTACTACCCGGATACCTCTGCCACCGCCTCCGGCAGAAGCCTTGAGCATTATCGGGTACCCAATTTCATTCGCGATCTTATTAGCCATCTTAAATTCTTGGATAGGTTCTTCGATACCAGGCACTGTCGGAATACCCGTTTTTATTGCTATCTTTCTCGACTCTATTTTATCTCCCATCTGACGGATTGCATCCGGGCGAGGCCCGATAAACGTTATGCCATCATGCTCAAGTCGTTCAACAAAGTCTGCATTTTCCGACAAAAATCCATAACCTGGATGCACTGCATCTGCACCGCTCAATTCTATTGCTTCCATAACGGCATCTATATTTAAATAGCTTTCAGCAGGCGACGCTGGTCCAATTAGAATGGAATCACTAGCCATATCGACGTGCAGAGCATTTTTATCTGCTTCTGAATAAACTGCAACTGACTTAATACCAAGAATGCGTGCTGTCCTAATTATTCGGCACGCGATTTCTCCGCGGTTGGCAATCAAAATAGATTTAAACATTACGTTGCCAAGCGGTAGTTCCGTTGCTGCTTAAATTATTAAGGACAACAGTTTTGAACAATACTACATCCCTTGTTTCCATTACGTGCTCAATACAAAATGGAGAATATATCACGAAATTAATATAACATTTTTTATAATGATATTTACTTCTAACATTACATTTTGTCTCATTCCACAATCACTTTATCTGCATTTTTCTTCATTTCATTTAGTATGTTTGAAAACCCTCCATAATTTTAGCAATGCTTTTGCATATCAAAAAAATGATATCAATTGCTTATAGAATGTAATTTTCTTGTCATTGTCTGGAGTGCAGGTAGATCGCAGAGATACACAATAAAGCCAAAATTGCTAAGACCTTACCGCATAAATTTTTATTAGCAGAATTTCTCAGTTCATAAACAAAGTATGCCTTTGTTCCTATAAGTTTAGGAACTGACGAATTTGGGAAGGTTCGAATAACTTTTAAGAGATTAAATTAATTTTTGTTGTTGGGAAATAAATTACCAAACTAATCAAAACACTATTTAATTCTCAATTTCCTCAATCTTGATTTAAAATTTCCAATCTGCGTTTTTGGAGATGTAAACTGCGTATCGTCCCATAGAAATCTACTGATGTATCCTTTAAACCGTCCATGTGGTCTTTTACATCTGCATATGAGACTACACCTTTGTAAGCAGTTAACCCATAACCTACTTCTTCTAGATCTTGATCATCTAAATAATACCCCAAAGGGTCAAAGAACGGATCCACTAAAATTTGACCGAAAGCGTCTCTTGGATTTGATGGCCCCAAAAGTGGCAAGACTAAATAAAGCCCATCCCCAATACCCCAGGTGGCCAGAGTCTGTCCAAAATCCTCCTCATGTTCTTCAAAACCCAAATTCTTAGCCACATCAAAAAGTCCTCCCACACCTGCAGTAGTATTGATTACCAAGCGACTAGCCGTGACAAATCCTCTTTTAAACTTTCCCTGAAGAAGATCGTTGGCTAAAACCACCGGTTCGCTAATGTTATTGAGAGCATTTGCTATCGCCTCACGCGCGACTTCAGGTAAAACTGAATTATATCCTGTAACCACAGGATCCAGAAGATACTGTCTGACTACTTCATTAAAAGCGAATATCCTGCGGTTTACTGATTCAAGTGGGTCATTTACCTCAGACAGCGTATACTCATTCTTCGAACCAAATTCATACTGTTTGGATATCCTGGACCTATTTTCAGGTGGACTTACTGTTCGATTTATTGATGGCTGTATTCTAAAGGGATGTGGTTGCAGCAAAAGATGATCCATATTATAGATTGAAGGACCAGCAAACGGTTGCCGTACGTCAAAGAGAATTACAACAACAGCCGCCGCAGCAACCCTAGAGATGGATACTATTAACCTGCTCAATGCCGGTGTAATCAAATTTATTATGAGCCGAGCCCTCTGCATTGCGGAAACCATAAAAGAATACTAGCACGAAACAAGTATCATCAGCGAGGATAACATCACAAAAAATAACTATTTTTGCTTGCAATAGGTTGCACTAAAATATTTAGGCAAAGACAGAACCGTTACTTCTAGAAAAGCTATTTAAGCAAAACCACATTATTCTAATTTTAATCATATTTCATTCAATTTAGACAAGAATATGGATAAGATTTTCCATAAAATTTTTCTTCAATTTCAATTTAGATTAACAAACAAAATTCAGCGGTAGTGCTTTTTCCTGATAACCTACTAACATAGATTAAAACCTGGTAATTTATTAAAAAGAGGTCAATGGGATGAGGTATAAGTTACATGAAAAAGTATCGAAAGTAGATGAGTCTGAGTCCTGGGTTGCACCAAGCGCTAATTTAATCGGCGAAGTCACAATTGGTAAAAATTCTAGCATCTGGTGGCAGGCAGTTCTGCGAGCGGACAACGAACCCATAACCATTGGCACCCGTACAAACATTCAAGATGGCTGCGTATTGCATA
>Ga0209501_10000355_pt1 | contig 56634 bp, 34 predicted proteins | sample ArcticOcean_MG_C_4_FD_187434 | JGI IMG/M metagenome (GOLD analysis project Ga0209501, IMG submission 187434) | Marine microbial communities from western Arctic Ocean - ArcticOcean_MG_CB4_134 (SPAdes) (version 2) | ecosystem: Environmental > Aquatic > Marine > Oceanic | place: Arctic Ocean...
ATGCATGGGTGAGCGCAAACTGCGCTTCGACCTCGAGCAGCAACGTTGTGACCATCGCAGACGGTACCATCGCTGGTGACTCCACGAACGACAACTTCGTGTACGCGCGCAACAGTGTGCTCACGATTGCGGAGATGGCTATCACCGGTCAGACCAACTGGGGAGCGAACCTCGCCAGTGCAGGTACGAACGGAGACATCCGCCTGATCGATGTGAACTTCCAAACCAATGACTGTCTGGACTCCAGTGACAGTGCAGATACGTCTGTCTGCTGGGTCGAAGTGCAGAGCAGCACCGCCAAGGTCTACTTCGGTGGCGGGGCGACCGTCTCGGTCTACCGCTCCGGATCATCCGGAAATGCCTTCCAGGCGAACCACGCGGTCTCCACCGCTGTCCACGACAGCACGGGCACCGAGTTGTTCGAGGTTGGAACGTCCCAGACAGATTCGTCTGGTGCGGCAACCGTCTGGTTGATCACGGACCTCTACGAGCGCGACAGCGGCGGAAACACCGTCTTCTCGACCTCGTACGTCGACCACACCATCCGCGCGAGCGGTGGTGCAGGTCAGAACGTGACGACACCGAGCGACCCATGGTACGTGGCGGGCTTCAACCTGGATTACCCGGGCGACCTCCCGCTCGAAGTCGGTGAGTCAATCTCACTGCAGCTTGAGGCCTTCCCGATGGACTTCGGTGGCGCGACCAAGGATTGTGCGTTCTTCGCGAACAATGATTCTGCGTCGACTGTCGGTGGATACTACACCTACACTCGTCAGCTGATCACCTTGTCGACCAACTTGGTCCTCGATGGCTGCAGCGTCCACCTGGAGGGAACCTCCCTCCGCGTGAACCGCAGCTCGGGCAACAACCCGACCATCACCCTGCGAAATGGTGCAGAACTGCTGATCTCTGAGCACGATGGCGACTACGGTCACATCAAGGCACAGTCGAGCAGCCTTCCGTGGACGATGAACATCGAAAACGGCGGCCAGCTGACCATCGACGCGGGTTCAATCCGTGACATGGCTGGCGGCCTCTCCATTGGAGATGGTGCGACGGTTGAGATGCGCAACGGCTCGACCGCCTACGGCAGCCCGAACGCCGCGGATTCAACCGCGACGCTCGATGTCGACGGTGGCACGCTGACCATCAACAACGCCAATGTTCAGAATGCGAACTCCGGAACGGGCATCAACCTCGAGAACACAGCGGCATCCTCGTTGTCGAACGTCCTCGTGAAGAACTCCGCAACCGGCATCACAGTGCTCAACGCAGCACCGACCATCGATGGATTCACTCTGACCGACAACACGGTCGGCCTGGACATCGAGGGTGGCATGAGCCTGCCCAGCATCTACCGCTCGACGATTCTGTCGGGTGAGAGTCCGGGCTGGACCACGCACGAGGTCGACATCACTGCATTCGCCAAGAACAACAACTTCGTGCAACTCGGTGTCAACCAGGTGTACGGTGGCGGCAACTCGGATCCGATCTACGGTTCTTACTACGCCAAGTACTTCCTGACGACCGACCGATACCGCATCGCGGTGGACGACGGCTCAGGCTTGACGAACGTGACCGCAGGCGGCGCAGGATACTACCCCTACGCAGCCAGTGATCCGGACGGCGGCTCGAACTACGCCGGCGGTGTCGGCGGCGAGCCCCAGTGGGACTGCAACTACTACGGTTACCAGTACAACCCGGGTGGCTCGTACCAGTACGGCTACTACGGTTACCTGATCAACTACGGTGGTTACATCAACAACGGCGGGTTCAACAACTACCCGCTCGACTTCGGATTCCGTCTGGAGTCGGCTGAAGGCCTGACGCAGAACACGAACTACTACCCGTACCACTTCTGGGGCAGCTACTGGCCATCGTTCTACTACAGCGGCCAGTGGGCACCACCCGAGGGCTTCAACGGCATGTGGGGCTCCTACAACGTCTGTCAGGACTACGCATACAGCGCTGTCACTCCGAACCCCGCCGGCTTCCGTGTGGCGTTCCCGATCATCGACACCTCTGATGCGAACATCGAGAAGGTCGTGATGTACGTGGACATGGTCCACTACGGCGCGGACTACTTTGCAGACCGCTTGGACCTCACCGTGCGCACTGGCAACAGCGTCGCGAGCCTGATGAGCGCAGACTACGGTCGAGAATTCGGAACCGCAGCAATCAGCAACGGTGTGATCACAGGTGCCGACACCGGCATCGAGATCGGCGGAGGACGCGCGGCGGCAGACCTGTCGGCGATCACCGTGTCGAGCCCGGTCAACGAGGGTCTCCTCGTGTCCGGCTCCTCAGGAGTCGAAATCGATGGTCTCAACGTCGACAGTGGACGCTACGGTGTCCGTCTGGCGAGTGGCGCTGCGGGCAAGCTCAGCATCGCGAACATGGACCTTGACGGTCAAACGCAGGATGCGCTTGTCCTCTCGAAGGACCTGACTCTCGAAGCGAGCGGTACCATCCAGAACGCGGGCGGCTCCGGTATCCGCATCCTGTCTGCGAGCACGGGTGACTGGCTGTTCGATGGATTGAACATCGACAACAACGGCGTCGGTGTTGAACACGAAGGCAGCGGCAATCTGCGGCTGACCGACACAATCCTGATGGGCAACAATCAGGACGTGGACCTGTCTGGTTCAGCGACGATGGAGTTCCTCGAAGGAGATGTCAGCCAATCCGGCATCTCTGCGACGGACAATTCGAAGTTCACCCGTTTGCGTTCTCTGGACGTTGACGTCACAGCAGACTCGAGTGGTGTTGCGAACAGCCCGGTCAAGATTCTGGACGGTGACAATTATGTCATCGACAGCGGAATGACCGATGCGAATGGTGCAGTCGACGGAATGGAGTTCAAGACCTACACGGTCGACTCCGGTGGTGTGACAACAGCCAACCTCGCGGGTTACCAACTCGTGACAATCGGCAAGGTCGCCTACAGTTCTGGCAGTACAATCGACATCCGTTACGCGATCAACACGATCACGCTCACGGATGCCTCGGGCAACACGGCTTCGACCGCGTTGTCAGATTCAATCGATGCACGAACCTGCTACAGTTACACGTCGAGTTCCTACAACGTCATGGGTGCTTGTACGAATCTGAACTACCAGAGCAGCCGCACGGTGGATGGCGTCGTCGAGTATGGCTATTATGCCCTTGGAGACAACGGAGTGAGCACGACCATCGACATGACCAATCAGGTCATTCAATTCGATGCACCGTTCAACTACTTCCAGATTGGCAGCAAAGGGATTTCGTTCAACAACTCGATCATCTTCACCACGGGTACGTACAACAGTGACACGAGAATATATCCGGTGTATCCGTACACCGGTCACGTCTACATGGACAACGTGACGATAATTTCGATGGGCGATGAGAGCAGTGGCGACCCGTCGAGCTTCACAATTGGATACTCGGGTACCTACAGCTACGGCAACTACCACATCAATGACAGCACCCTGCTCGGATTGAAGAACATCGGAACTGGTGCTGGATACTACGCGGCCAACGGTGACCTTGAAGTCACGAATTCGATGATCATGCACTACCGATCCAGTGAGAAGTCTCCAGCGATCTTCTATGACGACATGTGCATCCAGTCCGCTGGATTCGACGACGTCGTCATCGAGGGCAACACGATGGTGGATTGTGGCGTGGGCGTCTTCGTCCCCTACAACTACTACAGTGTCTCCACCTATTACAGTGGAAACGGCACCAACAATATGCACGTCAATGACAACACCTTCGTGGATTGCGTCAACCTGTGCATGTGGTACTACCTCAACGTCAATGCGGATGGTGCCCAGTTCAACGGCAACACCATCACCGGCACCAGCCCGCGATACGCGGTCTACAGCCAGGACGGTACACTGAACGACATCACCATCGATGGCAACACCATCGCTGCCGACAACCCGGTTTACCTGCGCGGCACGAAGGAGTGGACGATCTCGAACAACGACATCACCGGTATCGCCAGTGCAGCCAATGCGTGCATCTACGCACTCAATGGCCACGGCACGATTTCCGGCAACACCTGCACTGACGCAGACGGCGGTATCGCCATCAGCGGCATCCGCAGCGGCAATGATGTCCACATCGACGGCAACACGATCGACTTCAGCGCCGGTCGTCTCCCGACCAGCGCGGTCGGCATCTACCTGGACAGCTGTGGCCTCGATGAGGTCTTCATGTCGAACAACATGGTCTCGACCGTGATGAACGCCCTGAACACGGACGGCTGCAAGGTGACGGACAACGGCTCTGCCTACACCGGTCTCGGTGGCGGCGCGGGTCGAATCCACAATGTCGACCAGCAGCAGAGCACCTTCAGTCCGCAGAACGTGACCGTCGACGTCGGCGACACGATCCGCTGGACTTCGCGTGCCTACGGAACGGATGGACAGCCCCACACGACAACTGCAGACTCCGGTCAGAACATGACCTGGGACAGCCAGGCGATGAACCTCGGTTCCTCGTTCATGGTGCAGTTCAACACGGCGGGTGTCTACACCTACCACTGTGTGGCACACACGGCGATGACGGGCACGATCACAGTGGTCGTGAACAGCGGCAACAACCTGATCACCACGGGCATTGATGTGCTCGGTGGCGGCGATGACGTCACGCTGAACGGCGTGAGTGTCTCGGGCTACGGTCTCGGTCTGTCGCAGAACGGCGGCAGCTTGCACATGGCAGGCGGCACGGCGATTCTCGGTGACGCGACTGCGGTCGAAGTGACCAACGTCGATGTCTCGTCGAACGGCGCGACCGCGAGCGCGAACAGCACCTACGGTGTTGCGCTCGATGTCGTGAGTTCGAGCGGAATGGACGTCCTCAACCTGGCTGGCTTCAATGTCAACGGCGCAGTGGGTGTCCTCGCGGACGGCCACGAAGACTTCCGCTGGAACGGCGGCATATCCGCTGCTGGAACCACGCTGGAGACTGTGAACGGTGCATCGGGCACCATCGAGAACATGTCGGGTTACTTCGACATTGGACCGATGGTCATTGTCTTGCCATGGTCGACGACCGCTGGCACAGGCAACGCCATGGGCGGCGGTGGAACGGGTACCCAGATCAACGCGGGTGCTTACTCGACCATCACCAGCATCGGCAACGGTGTGCTCAACAACGGCATGATTGGGGCTGGCCCCACCAAGCTGATTGTGGACAGTGATGCAATCGTTCACGAGGGCAACCTCTTGGATCTGACCGTGACCCACATGGGCAGCCCGGCGACTGACGTCGGTCTGTTCATCCGCAGCGTGCCGGACTTGGCGCGCTCGGAGTACGTGAGTCCGTCATGGCGCAGCAGCGCTGGACGCACCATCACGGTGGACGGCATCATCTACGATTGGCTCGGCAGCAACCTGCTGAACGACGCCGACGACATGATGCCCGGACCTGTGGCAGTCAACGCCTCCACAGGCGCGCACATGCGCGTCACTTGGGATGCGAACTTCATGTACATCATGCTGGCCGGACCGACATTCTCTCTGACCGACGGCATGTTCTACCTCGACACCACCGCGGGTGGCTCGTCCACCGGCGACAACTGGCACGTGACACACACGCTGCCGTTCGAGGCGGACTACATGCTGTGGATCGAGGACCTCAACAACTGGGGTGTTCGCAAGGTCATGCCCACGGGCAACTGGGTCGACACGACCTCGAGCTGCAGTGGCATGGACGCCAGCATCTTCGTGGGCAACCCGCTCACGCAGACTCCGATCTCGGAGTGGCGAATCCCATGGGACTGCATTGGTGAGCCCGCACTCGACATCCGCTGGCTCGCTCTGGTCCAGTGGGATGGCGTGCCCGGCTTCGGCCAGGCCGGTCAAGTGGCCGGTGCCTTCCCTGAGCAGGCCTACGACAACGCGACGACCTCGGGTCAGACCTTCAGCGACTTCGGCACCTTCAACCTGATTGGTGGCGACCTCGACGACGGAACCCTCGATGACCACCTGTTGATCTTCCGAACCTACACTGGTTCGAACACGCCGGGCTCAGCCCACGTGTACCAGATCATGGTCAAGGTCCGCAACACCGAAGGCGACTATTGGGACTGGGGCGGTTACGTCCCCCTGATCATGACGCAGAACCAGGACATCAGCATCGATATCCTGCGTGCAAAGCCTGTGATCGAGGACCTGGTCGACGTCTCCTATGACGAAGACTCGGGATCGCACACAATCACGCTGATTGACAAGGCGTCCGACTATCAGGACGCCTCGGATGCACTGGGCTGGTTCGTGACGGACCATCCCGGCAACACCCACAGCTACCCGACGCCCTACACCTACGGGCTGAGCGGCGGCAGCGGTGTTGGTGGCAGTGTCACAGGCGCATCCATGAGCGTCGACACCCTGCAAGACCAGTTCGGCGGCCACCGCCTCATCCTGACCGTGATCGACACGCACGGCATGATGGCGATGCAGTCGATCGAGATTGGCGTCTGGAACGTCAACGACCCGCCGGTCATCTGCAACGCGAACCGGTTTGACTGCATGCCCGTCCTCTACGACGATGGCAGCGGCAACCTGAACGTCCACGATGAGAACTTCAACGGACTCATCACCAAGGAACTCGGTGACACTTCGAACGCCTCGCGCTCGTATGTCATCGACATGCAGAACGAGCAGGAGCAGTCGGATTGGAACAACGAAGCCATCCCGCAGTCCTACACTTGGATCGCGGATGAGGGCGTCGACTGTGTGCCCTTCAGCACCGATGTGACCAGCAACGTGCTGAGCATCGCAGAGAACACCATCAACGAAGCTGGTGGCAACTGCGACATCACGCTGAGCCTGACCGACGGAGCCTCCGAGAACTCGAACGCCGATGACGTGGTCGTGAATTTCATCGTCAACCCGGTGAACGACGCGCCGCAGATCAAGGACTTCGATGCAACCTCGAACGTCTATATCGAGAAGGCCAATGGTGCCCTCGAACTGGACTGGTTCTGGGACGTCGACGAGGATGACGAAGATGCGAACAACCTGACCTTCGACCTCTCGCGCCTGATGGCTGACAACGACCACCCGGTCGGCCAGCTGTCGTGGAGCGTCGAGGAGACGCAACTGTGTGCCTACGGGAACTACTTCACCATCAGTGTCGACAACGACGCTGACACACTGGAGTTGGACCTGATCGACGATGCAGCAACCGATGCTCCGACCTCGGAGATCGACTTCCTGCAGGATGCGGATGGTGACGGCATCGCTGACGGCGGTGTGCACCAGATGCAGCCGGCGAGCGGTGTCTACTGCACGGTCTATGTCTGGTTGAATGACACGGCGTCCGCGCCGAGTCACATCGACTATGCACAGAGCCCGTCAGGTGTCTACGAGCAGCGCAGTGTGCGCGAGACGATCTACATCCGTGTGATCAACTCGGATGAGGCCCGACCGGACTACCACTTCGATGAGGACGCTGGCTTCAACTGGCTCAACATCGAGGCGGTTCTCCCCGGAACGCGTGTGCCGTTCGATGTCGTCGTCACCAACGACGGCGATGACCCCGAGCTGTACAACTACGGCCACGACGTGCAGGTGCGCTTCTACGCTGATGACAACCCCACGCTGATCCAGGACCAGGTTACCCTGTCCTGGGCAGATGGTGAGGTCCCCGACATCGGTGAGACTGTGACAGTACGCGGCTACGTGACGCTGAACAACCCGACGGAGTATGTGCGCGCCTTCATCGAAGTCCGCACAATCAACCCGCACACGGGCGACTACATCGACAACTCGATTCGCCGACCGGCGCTCGAGGAGCTGAATTGGGCGAACAACAACCTGACCACGGACGACACGGACGATGGCCTCCCGGCCATGGTCCGCCTGCGCCCGGCCACCTCGGTGGCCAGCTTCGCGCCCGGCCTGATGGCCGTGAGCTTGGTGGGTGCCTTCGTCGGTGCTCTCCTGATGCGCTCGCGCCAGGAAGAAGAGGAAGAGGGCCTGATGGCCCTCGACCTCTCCAGCGACGATGAGGCGGTCAGCCCGGTCATCGCGACGATTCTACTCGTCGCGATCACCGTCGTGCTCTCCGGTGTGATCTATGTCTGGGCCCAGAGCCTGGCCAGCGACACCACCGGGAAGGCGACACCGCGTCTGACCTTCGATGCGGATGCGCGCTTCGAGCACACGGGCGACCAGTCGCTCTGGTTCTGGCGAGTCAACGTCGTCAGTCACGACAACGAGCTCGCTGCACAAGCAGTGTATGTCACGGTCCAGTGGACCGATGATGCGGGAGTGGTGCACAGCGAACGGACAAGTCTGGCAGAACCAGACGGCGTCTACGGCCGCGTACCCTCGAACAGCGAAGAGCTGGTCACGTACAAGGACTCGATCAATTGCAATCAGGATTGTTCCGCCGGCTTCGGTGCGAACGACGTCATCCAGATTCGCATGACGGATGATGGCACACCGATTCAGGATGCCACCATCACGCTCCAGTACGCGCCAGCAGGCGGCACAGCGGTCATCTTGATGACCTACGCCGCCAGCTTCAACCCGCCCGGCATCCAGCCGTCGTACTGAGGCAGAAGATAACCACAGGGGCCACCCGAAGGTGGCAGAGTGGGGGCGCTTCGGCGCCCCCCTCTGAGCCCCCCGCCCCTCATCCGAGGGGTGGGGGTTTCTCCCGTTTCCGATTCCTACCCCATTCCATTGAGAGAGATGCCCCATGACCGTCAAAGCCGTCTGCTTCGACTGTGATGGCGTCTTGATCGACACCGTCGCTTCATGGCGCATCATCCACGAGCACTTCGGCACCAATAGCGGTCCGATGCTCGACCGGTTCCTGGCCGGCGAGGTCACCGATGCCGAGTTCATGGCCGATGACATTCAACATTGGAAATCGGTGCAGTCCCAGATCCATCGCGATGAACTGATGCGATGTTTCCAAGGCGTGGCCCTGATGCCCGGCGCCCGCGACCTCATCGCCGCGCTGCAAGCCCGCGGGGTGAAGATCGCCATCGTCAGCGCCGGTGTGGATTTGCTGATCGGCAGCATCGCCCAGATGTTGAAGGTCGACGACTGGGTTGCGAACGGATTCCATTACGACGATGCGGGATTCCTGCTCGACGAGGGCAACGTCAGAGTGCCCGCACATCACAAAGAAGAGATGGTGGAAAAATTCGCCCGCATCAACGATATCGAACCCCATGAATTGGTGAGCATAGGGGACAATCATACCGACCTGTCAATGGCGATTCCCGGCTCCGGCTTCATCGGCTTCAACGGCCAAAAGCAATCCGCCATCGACGGCTTCGCTGCCGCCGGTGTTCCCCACGTCCGCGAACCGGACTGTCGCCTGCTGTGGCCACACCTCTTCGAAGGTGAGTCATTCCCCGCCGTAGGCGGGGAATGAGTCAAAGGCCAGTCGACCCCCCTGACGGCCTGATGAAGCGGCCTGGCCTCGCCCTCATTCTCGGGATTCTTATCCTGATTCCGCTCGGCTCGGTCTCTGCGGGCAGCGATGCCCCCGTGCCGATCGAGGTGTGGCACTCCTTCGCCGCAGAGAGCCAGGAGGAGGAGACCTTCCTCGAAGCGATCGCCACGTTCGAGGCCGCCCACCCCCACATCGAGATCGAGGTCACGGCCGTGCCTTTCGGCGATATCGACCAACTCTTCCAGACCGCAGCCCAAGGCGGAGAAGCACCGGACCTCGTGCGACTCTCCAGCGACCAATTGGGAAAAATTGGCCAGGTCCGCGTTCAAGGCTTCCCGATTCTCGAAGACCTGCGCCCGCACATCACGCCACTCGAACGCGCCACCTTTGATTCACGCGCCCTCCAATCGATGCGTTACGGCGATGCACTCTACGGCATCCCCGCCAGCCAAGATTGTCTCTCCCTGCTCTACAACAAGGCCCTCTTCGATGCCGAGGGTCTGGCCTATCCCGATGAGACCTGGACCGAGGCTGATCTGCTGTCCGCGGCAGAGAATCTCACGCATGGCGATACCCATGGATTGGCTGTGCCGGTCAAACTCCCCTACTGGTGGTTCCCCTTCCAGACCGGATTCGGCGGTTCTCTATTCGATGCCGATGGCAATCCCACACTCGATTCCAATGGCAGCGCAACCGCACTCGACTGGTGGTTCGCCCTCGAACAGGAGCATGAGGTCGTGCGGACCGGTACCCAGGTCGAGACGATGGAGGCGCAGTTCATCCAGTCCGAAGCGGCGATGATCATCGATGGCCCGTGGAATTGGGCAACTTACGCCGCGGCCCGGCTCGACGTCGGTCAGGCCCTCCTGCCCCTGATCGACGGTGGCGAGCGCGCCTCACCCCTGGTGACGACCAAGGGCTGGTCGGTGGCCAAACAGAGCCCACACAAGGTCGAATCGACAGCCCTCGCCCTCCATCTGGCTTCGCCCCAAGTGCAGAAGGTCTTCGCGCTGGAGACCATGACGATGCCGACCGCGGTCCAGACCATCGACGATGCAGAGGTCCGGGCCGACCCGGTCCTGTCCGGCTTCATCGATCAGGCCGACAACGCCACCTTCGCGCCGACCACACGCGCCATGTCGATGGTCTACGGACCGCTCAGCACCGCCTTCGAACAAGCACACGGCGCCACGGCCTCAGCAGCCGAAGCCCTCGCGGGTGCAGATGCCCAGATGGACGTGCTCCTGTCGGGTCAAGATGCGGCCGACCCCTTCCCCCTCCTCCTCGGTTATCGGACCATTGAAGTCACGATTCCGACACAGGAGAATGCGACGGAGTACCTCGTTCATGTAGATGGGGAACTGCATACAACTTTGAGAGTGGGAGAGATGGGTGAGCCCGGTGCGAACTATGATTCCTGTACCTCGAATGGCGTCGAATTACTCCGTTCAGATGGCATCCCCATCGTCCCTCCGACAGCGGACTCGTGGACCTGTGGTCTGACGGGAATGGTGCCTGAGTTCAGCCATGCCATCGAGATCTTCGCCGTGTCCAACGATGGACAGACATCCATTTTCTCATCGAACATGACGACGAGTGTCACCGACGTCCTGCCGCCCGCACCCGAGATCAGCCCGATTCTCTTCGCCATCGGCTCGATCGTTATCTCGATGATCGCCCTGCTCTGCTTCCTTCGTTGGCGCGACGCGCGGGAAGGAAAACACCGCGGAAAAATGGCCCATGTCTACATCGCACCGGCCCTGCTCGCGCTCGCTGTCCTGACCTTCTATCCGGTGATTTACGGCATCTATCTCGCCTTTACCGATGCCAATCAGACGCATCTTGGAGATGAGACATGGGTGGGCCTGGCGAATTTCACCACGGTCTTCGCTTCCGCCGGATTCCTCCGCGTCACCCTGTTCACCTTGGTCTGGACAGTGGCCAATGTCGTCGCTCACGTCGGCCTTGGCCTGGGCCTTGCTCTGGTGCTCAACAATCCGCACATCAAGGGGAGAACGGCTTACCGAACCGCATTGTTGCTGCCGTGGGCGATTCCATCCTACATCTCGGTCCTCGTCTGGAAAGGCATGCTCCAACCCGAGGGACTCGTCGATGCGATCCTCGGCACCGACTTCGAGATGCTCGCCGACCCGACCGGCGCACGCACCTTGGTCATCCTCGTCAACATCTGGCTCGGCGTTCCCTTCATGATGATGTCACTCAGCGGCGCCATCCAAGCCGTCCCCCAGGACATGTACGAGGCGGCGGCCGTCGACGGCGTCAGCGCCTTTCACCGATTCAGACACCTCACCTTGCCCAACCTCAAGAGCGCGATTGTCCCTCTCTCATTGCTCGGATTCATTTGGACATTCAACATGTTCAACGTCATTTATCTGATGACGGACGGCGGCCCAGACATGCGATTCGGAGAACCCGGTGAGACGGACATTCTCATCACCTACGTCTACGATGTCGCCTTCCGAGATGGGGCATATGGCGTCGCAGCGGCCTGGTCTGTGGTCATCTTCGCCATGCTCATCGCCTTCTCATGGGTCTACATGAAGCGCACCCAAGCGACGGAGGCCAGCGCATGAAAGAGTCGTGGGGTCTGGCCAAGCGCTGGTATACACCCGCCGAGGTTTCCACCCTCCGATTGTGGATTCCCATCGCCATCGCCATCAATGTGGCATTGCTCAGCACGGATTGGATCCGCGCATCCGCCGTGACACTGCAACTGGGACTGCTCGCCTGTGGAGCCATGGGCTTGCTCTGGTGGTTGCTGCCCGATGGGGAAAATGGATGGAAGCGGGATATGGCGCTGGCCAAGGCCGGCCTGGTGCTGCTCATCGCCATCCTGCGATTCGCGGCAGGACCCCAGATGGCGATTGACATCTTCGTCCTCGCTTGGCTGATCATCCCCGCCAGCCTCGCCTTGGTTTGGCTCTCAAGCCCGATTGTCTCGGCCTGGGCCAAGGGTCGCATCACGACCGAAGGGGCCGAGGCGGGCTTGGCGCGCAACAAGGCCCTGTCGCCGCGCCTCGGCGCCGCCGGTGCGCACATTCTGCTGCTCCACGCCGTCTCCATCGTCCTCCTGCCCGTGCTGTGGATTCTCGATGTCGCCCTGTCTCCCGGCAACATCCTCGGTGGCGACATCGGCAGTTCGGACTGGACCACCGAACACTTCGAAAAGATGCTCGATGGCGATTCTTCCTTCTGGATTTGGCTGAGAAATTCACTCATCGTCAGCCTCGGCACGACCCTCATGGGGTTGTTATTGGCCGTCCCGGCCGCCTATGCCTTCGCCCGCTACCGATTCCGCGGCCGTGACGGCGCGATGTTCGCCTTCCTGCTCGTCCAGATGTTTCCCGGCATCATCATCCTCGTGCCCTATTTCATGGTCATGAAGTCACTCGGATTGCTCAACACCAGTCTCGGGCTGATCCTCGCCTACAGCGTCACCGCCTTGCCACTCTGCGTCTGGATGCTGAAGGGCTTCTTCGACACCGTGCCAAGAGAACTGGAGGAAGCGGCACTGCTCGATGGTTGCAACCAATTCCAAGTATTCTACAAAGTCGTCCTGCCCTTGTCGATCCCCGCCGTCGCCGTCACGGCCCTGTTCAGCTTCCTCGCCGCGTGGAACGAATACCTGCTCGCACTGACCTTCAACACATCCAACGACATGTACACCCTTCCCGTGGGGTTGGCAAGCCTGATCTCCTCGACCGGCCAAGCCTGGGGAGACTTCGCCGCGGCCTCCCTGCTCGTCAGTCTGCCCGTCGTCATCCTTTTCATCTTCTTCCAGCGGTTCCTCGTCGAGGGATTGAGTGCCGGGAGCGTCAAGGGGTGATCCAATGGTCGAAGTCAGATATGAGAACGTCACGAAGCGATACGAGAATGAATTTGAGGCCGTCAAGGGCCTTGACCTCGAGATTCGAGACGGAGAATTCCTCGTTCTGCTCGGACCATCCGGTTGTGGGAAATCAACCACACTTCGCATGCTCGCGGGCCTTGAAGATGTCAGCGAGGGCAGCATCCTCATCGATGGCGCAGTGGTCAATGACCTGCCACCCGGCGCCCGTGGACTCGGCATGGTCTTCCAATCCTATGCGCTCTATCCGCACATGACCATCGCCGAGAATCTCTCTTTCGGACTGCGCATGGCCAAGGGAGAGGCACGACTCTCCGACACGGAGATTGTCCAGCGGGTACAAGACACGGCCAAGCTGATGGAATTGACCGACCAACTCGACAAGAAACCCAAGCAACTCAGCGGCGGTCAACGACAGCGCGTCGCACTGGGTCGGGCCCTCATCCGTCAACCCAAAGTCCTCCTGATGGATGAACCACTTTCAAACCTCGATGCAGAACTACGCCACCAGATGCGCGCCGAAATCCGTCGACTGCACGACACCTTGGGCACGACAACAGTCTACGTCACCCACGACCAGATCGAGGCGATGACACTCGCCGACAGAATCGCCATTCTCAACGAGGGCGTCCTTCAGCAACATGGAGCCCCGTTGGACGTTTACAACGACCCCGCGAACGAATTTGTGCGTGGATTCCTGTGCAAACACATCGACGAAATCGTTGAGACTGCGAACACCCTCTTCCCCCCTGAGTGAGACCCATGCGAAAGGCCCTGATGCTCGTCGGACTCCTGCTTTTGGCGGGCTTGCCAATGACGGCCAGTGCCGATGCAGATCCAGTTCGGGTCCGCGAATCAGGGACGATTTTCACCTACTCTGGTGCCGCCAATAGCGTCCAAGTGGCCGGTGAATGGGATGATTGGCAAGGTCGAACCGACCTCGCCCTAGTTGGCGAAGAATGGTCGGTCTCGATGGACCTGAATGCCGGTATGTATTGCTACAAGCTCATCGTCGATGATGTCTGGACCTTCGATTCCAGTGAAGCCTACCGCGGTTATTGCGGCGGTTTTGAAAATAGCGTCGTGCGCGTGGCGGATACCTCGCGCGGCATCTTCACGGCAACTGTCGAAAATGACACCCTGACCGTGCTCTGGCACGCGGGGACAGACGGCGGCGAACCCGACTCCATCTCCGAAGATCTCGATGCGATGGACTGGGATGCAACGACCTGGTCTTGGACGACGGATCTCACAAGCTTTGCCGAGGGCAAGCATACGCTACATCTGCAAGCCACAGACGCCGATGGCACCGCAGCAGAAGACCTGCTGTTGCCCTTTTGGGTTGGACCACAGCGCGATTTCGTCTGGGAGGACGCCCTGATCTACATGGTCATGACCGACCGCTTCGTCAATGGCGATCCGAGCAATGACCGGCCACCGATGAATGCCGTCTCCAATGGCGCCGACTGGATGGGTGGCGACTTCGCTGGCGTCACCCAGATGATTCAGAATGGATATTTCGACCAACTTGGGGTGAATGCGCTCTGGTTGACGCCGTTCAATGCGGTGGCGAATGGCAGCGGGTCGAGTTCGGATGGCGACCATCAAGTCGCAGCTTATCACGGCTATTGGCCGGTCTCGGCGCGCGGCGTCGATGAGAGACTGGGCTCTAAGGAAGACCTCCACGATTTGATTCAATCCGCTCACAATGCGGGCATCCGCGTGCTCGGCGACTTCGTCGTCAATCACGTGCACGAGGAGCACGAATACGTGCTGGAGCACCCCGATTGGTTCACCCAAGGCTGCATCTGTGGTTCTGAAGACTGCGATTGGACCGAGGAGAGAATCGACTGCCAATTCGCATCCTATCTTCCGGATGTGAACTGGCGAAATCGCAACGCTTCCGAGCAGATGATCGAGGACGTGATGTGGTGGATGGAGACCTTCGACTTGGATGGCGGGCGCATCGACGCGGTCAAGCATGTCGAGGATTTGGCGGTCACCAACCTCGCGGTTCGCATCAACGAACGCTTCGAAACTGCTGGCACCGATTACTATCTCAAGGGCGAGACGGCGATGGGCTGGGCGGGCCACTCATTGGATGAGAATCGCGAACAATACGACACAATCAATCGCTACATCGGCGATGGCCAACTCGACGGTCAGGCCGACTTCGTGCTCTACCATGCCGTGGTTGACAATGTGTTCACCAGTGGTGTGATGGATTACGAGCATCTCGACTATTGGACGGCGCGCAGCCAGGACCAGTACGTCGATGGCGCGACCATGGTGCCCTTCATCGGCAGCCACGACGTGCCCCGATTCGCATCTCGTGCCGACCCCGGTACCGAGGATGAATGGAATCAATGGGAGGAGGATGGATTGCCGGGCCAGCCCGGCACCGAGGAGCCCTATCAGACGGCCTTGCAGGCCTTCACCTGGCTGATGACCACGCCGGGGGCAGCGATGATCTACCAGGGCGATGAATACGGCGAATTCGGCGGCGCCGACCCCGACAATCGTCACATGCTGCGGACCGAAAATCTCAGTGAATGGGAATCCACACTCCAACGACAGGTCGAACAGATCGGTCAGTTGCGCGAACAAAACACACCGCTGCGACGCGGCACCTATACCTCACTTCACAACGATACAGACAGCATCGTCTGGTCGATGGAGAGCGAATATGAGATCGCCATCGTCGCGATGAATCGCGGACGAGAAGCCGTCAACATCACCGTCACCGGCTTCGAGGCATGGGATTCACTGAACGGCATTCACATGGATGCGAATGGCACCTTCCAGATGCCGCCGAACAGCGTCGCCATCTTCCTACCCGCCGACCCGCCGCCGATCACCGAACCGGATGGGCATTGCCTGACCGTCGACAATCTGAGTGTCAATGAGACGCTCTATGTGACTCTGGATTTGGTCAACATCTGCATGAAGGACATCAATTATCCCGGCGTGAACGCGAGCGCGGACCATACCGGCGTCAGCGGATTTCACAACGGCTCTGAATGGTACTACATCATCTGGTACAATTCGTCGATTCCCTACGGATGGCAACTCGTTCTCGACGAAGAAATCGCGAATGGAACCGTCATCACCCTGACCTTCGAATCGAGCATCCTCAGTTGTGGGCCAGAGGGTTGGCACGATTGTCCAGACTCGAGGATTGAGTACCAATTCATCCTGCCGTGGCCCGATGACGGCGGAAGTATCATTGACAATAATGATACCAATAATGGTACCAATAATGATACGAATGTTACAGAACCGGGCCCTGATCCCGAGCCGGATCCAGACCCAGATCCTGATCCTGACCCCGACCCCGACCCTGACCCTGAGCCCGAGCCAGAGCCGGCGTGTCAGGAGGGTGATTCGATGCCAGCGGCGGATGGCTGCAATACCTGTTTTTGCTCGGATGGGGAATGGGCCTGTACCGAGATGGCTTGTCTGCCTCCGGAGGGGGATGACCCGAACGCTGATGCTGGAGATTCCGGGGCGTCGGGCAAGGTCACGGGGGCCGAGATCATGCGCATTTTCCTTGGGGCGCTGGCCCTGCTCGCGGGCGCCTTCCTGCTGACGCTGATCATCAGAGGAAAGCGGCAAGAAGAGGACTACTGAAAGGCCTCGTAGAAGCGTTGGTAGTCGGAAATCATTCGGGCACCGGTGAAGCGCGCACTGGTCGCGATTGCAGCGCGCATCAGGTCACCCCAATGGTCGTCGATCTGGAACGAAGGCAAAATCTCCTCCTCTAGAATCTTGTACAGGCTCTGCACATCTCTGTCATCATCGCGGTCGCCCTCACCCTGGCCGATGGCCCAACCGTTGACACCGTGTTCGGCCGCTTCGGGCCACCACCCGTCTAGGATGCTGCAGTTCGGCACGCCGTTCATGGCCGCTTTCATGCCGGATGTGCCGCTGGCTTCCATCGGGCGAATCGGATTGTTGAGCCAGATGTCGACCCCGCTGGTCATCGCCAATCCGGTGTCCATCGAGTAGTCTTCCAAGAAGGCGACGGGAATTTCATCGACGAGTTGTGCCGCGCCCTCGAAGATGTCCCGAATCAGCTGCTTGCCCCCCTCATCCTTCGGGTGGGCTTTGCCTGCGAAGACGAATTGAATGCGCCCCGCGCCGATATTGCGGAGTCGTTCAAGGTCTGAAAAGATGAGATTGGCGCGCTTGTAGGTGGCGAATCGGCGCGCGAATCCGATCGTCAATCGATCATTGTAGAGGGTGACGCCGGTCGCGGCGTGGACCAAATCGCGGAGCACCTCGCGTGATTCATCCCGCGCCGCGAACAATTCCATGTCCGGGATTCGACCCGCATGGGCCAAGATGGTCGGGTCGTCTCGCCACCCTTCCAGATGCGCATCATAGACCCGCGCCATGGGCGGGCCCGTCCATGTCACGTGGTGGACGCCGTTGGTGATTGGATGGATGTGCGTGCCCTCGAACATGGAGCTTGCGACGAAGGCGTTCAGATTCGAGACGGCGTTCACCTGACCGGCGAGGGCGATGCCAAGATGACTCATCGAACAGGTTCCACCCGGGGAGAGGGACGTTGCATCCGCGGGCAGTAATCCATTCAGAACCGATTCGACCACATTCCATTCAAATCGATCATGGCCCGCAGGCACCGGGGTGTGGGTGGTGAACAGACTTCTCGCCTTCAATTCATCACGACTCCAGCCTTGATGCAGCATTTCGAGCATGGCAAAGGTGCAGTGTCCCTCATTCAGATGGAGGCCGGTCACCGAGTGACCGAGCGCCTGCAGCGCTCGAATGCCACCGACACCGAGCAGGTATTCCTGGCGGACGCGGGTCGCATCATCACCGCCATACAAGCGATTGCCGAGGCTTGCATGCTCAGGGGAATTGTCTGGATGCCGCGTGTCCAAGAAATAGGTGGGCAAGCCTTTGATGCGGTAGAGCCAGACCTTGGAGTGCAGCGTCGTGCCATCCAACGGCAGAGAGATCTCAATGCCGGTCTCACAGAGATACTCATGCGGGTCGATCTCCCCATAGGTCTCGGTCTGGTTGCCCTGTGCGTCCAGATGCTGGCGGCCGTAGCCCTCACGATAGAGCAGTGTCACGCCGACGAGGTCGAGCCCAGCGTCCGCCGCCGACTTGATGTGGTCGCCGGCGAGGACGCCCAAGCCACCGGAATAGGTGTGGAGTCCGCTTTCGAAACCAATTTCGGCGGAGAGGTAGACAACGCTCATTCGAACCATCTCGGTCCGCTTCCACAGCCCTATCAATCTGCCTCAAGCGAGGTTTGAAGTCTAAACAGGGACCATAGGGGAACCGATGGAACTCATTCTCGATACCGCTGTCATCGAAGAAGTCGCCGAAATCGCCGAATGGGGCGTGCTGGCTGGCGTGACGACAAATCCCAGCCTGATCAAGAAATCCGGCGGTGATTTCGTCCAAACGGTTCACGCCATCGCCGAGCTGTGCTCGGGGCCAATCTCCGCTGAAGTCGTCGCCACCGATGTCGAAGGGATGCTCCGAGAGGCACATGAATTGAAGCGCATTCTGCCTGAGAATGTCATCATCAAGGTGCCGTGCACGCCCGCGGGACTCGCCGCCTGCAAATCGCTCGCCGATCAGGGCATTGGTGTCAACGTCACGCTGATTTTCAGCGCCGCTCAGGCGCTCTTGGCCGCACAGGCCGGCGCGATGTACGTCTCGCCCTTCATCGGCCGCATCGATGATACCGGCGTCGATGGCATGCAGTTGATTCGCGAAATCATGCAGATCTGGACCCATCATTCCCACATCACGACCAAGGTGCTCGCCGCTTCGATCAGGTCTCCCGAGCATGTGCATCAATGCTTGCTCGCAGGCGTCCATTCCTGCACCATGCCGACGAACATCTTCCGTCAATTGGTCAACCATCCCCTGACCGACAAGGGCATCGAAATGTTCCTTGCAGACTGGGCAGAGGTTGAAGCACGAGGAGATGCTCTCCGGCCTTGATGGACCCCTCCCTCAACGTGCTCGGCCAGCCCCTCGAGACCTGCTCAATCGATCCGATGACGGGTTGGCGGCGCGACGGTTGCTGCAATACAGATGCCAGTGACCTCGGGCTTCATGTCGTCTGTTGCGTCGTCACCGATGCCTTCCTTGAATTCCTCAAGGAACATGGCAACAATCTGATGACACCCGCGCCACAATTTGGATTTCCCGGACTGAAAGCGGGCGATTCTTGGTGCGTTTGTGCCCGCAGTTGGAAGCAGGCTGTCGACCATGGTTCAGCCTGCCCGGTCAACCTTGAGGCCACCCATCAACGGGCGCTGGAGATCATTCCGCTCGAGGTTCTCGAGACCCATGCGCTGTGAAGGCCGGCCAGGTCGCAATCATCTGATCCCAGGTGAATCTCCACGCCCAATTGCCGCCCTCGGTTCCGGGGGTGTTCATGCGGGCATCGGCCAGTCCCAGGATGTCCTGAAGAGGGATCATCGCCAGTGGTGAAGGCGATTCCAATGCCAGTCGAATGAGGGTCTGACTTGCGGATTCCCCCTTCAAGCCGACCTCGGCCAGCCGAGGTCGGGCTGTCGTCCCCCAGGATGCGGTGGTGTCATTGTCGTGGGTCGCGGTGTAGACGATGCGATCTCCACCGAGGTTCGCCGGGTGATGTGGATTGTCTGGGTTCTCATCATCGAATCCGAATTGCAAGACAGACATGCCCTTGAGCCCGAATTGTCTTCGCAGGTCGGTCACCGACTCGGGGATGATCCCGAGGTCTTCCGCGATGATTTCGGTGCCGCCTGCGACATCGAGAATCGCGTGCAGAATCTCATCGGAGGGTGCCTCCTGCCATTCACCATTCTTGGCGGTATCATCCCCCGCGGGAATGGCCCAGGCCGAATCGAAGCCTCGAAAATGATCGATGCGCAGGATGTCGAACATGCTGCAGGCCCGGTCCATGCGCATCTTCCACCAGGTCCAGTCCTCCATTCGGTGCTGGTCCCAATCGTACAGCATGGTGCCCCAGCGCTGTCCATCCTCGGAGAAATAATCGGGTGGCACGCCGGCGACCACATCCTCCTGGAAGAGATGCTGTCTCACCCAGACATCGACGCTGTCGCGGGCGACGAAGATCGGCAGGTCGCCAAACATGCGCACGCCCTTTTCTTTGGCATAATGGCGCAGGATGGCCCAGTCGCGGCTGAAACGCACCTGATTGACGATGCGACCGCGCACGCGCGGCATCTGTTCCTTCAATACCGCATCGATGATCGCCGGGTCCCGATCTCTGAGTTCAGCCGGCCACTCAAACCACGGCTTCTCATCGTGCAATTCTTTGAGCACATCATACAGCGCCCAATCCCAGGCCCAATGGGCATTGACCTCCAACCATTGTTGGATGAGTTCTGCATCGGGGTCGGCCTCAAACGAGGGGTCACACAACCTTGGCCAACCCGCAAATGCACTGGTCGCTGCATAGGGACTGCCGTGCACGTCGGGTGGATGCAAGGGCAATACCTGCCACACCGTGACACCGGCATCGGCCAGCAAATCGACGAAGGTGAAGGCGTCTGGACCCAGCGTTCCGCCGGGCAGCGAGGTGATGTGACACAGCACACCGGTCTCCTTCATGGCCGGTCCTCCGAAGAAGGACCTGCAAAACCTTTGATGCTCGTTCGGCCTCAGCGGGCATGATGCGCCGGCTCTCCATCTTCCTCGTGGCACTCCTTTTGCTGCCCCTCCTCGCCACCGCAGCCACCCCTGAGACGATCACCATCGATGGCGACACCTCCGATTGGGGTGCCGACAGTCTCTCGGTGACGGATGCGAATGCCGTCACCTTCCGCTTGACCTGGGACGATGACAATCTCTACCTCGCGTGGGAGGGCACGGATTGGGCCTCTACGGATGAGGGCGCCGATCTATTCGTCTATCTCAACACGAGCGCCGGCGGCAGTGTGCTGACCGATACTTGGAACGCCCAGCATACACTGCCCTTCGCCGCGGATCATGCCCTGGTGCTGGAGGACAACGATTACCTCGCCGTCCGCAGCCATGATGGGACGGGGTGGGTTGATGGTGCCACCCCCACCGCCTATGTTGGTCATTCAGAGAATCCAACCACAGAGATTTCCATCCCTTGGGCCACCATTGGAAATCCCGAATCCTTTGGCCTCATCGCCTATGCACAATGGCAGGATGCGGGCAATGTCTGGACCGCGTTCCCGCTAGAGAATCCAACCACTTCGGGTGGTGCCGAGACCTTCACACACTATTTCGAGGCGACCAACATCAGTCAATCTCAGTCCCCCAGCGACATTTCGATCATCGAACCCGGTGCCGTCGAGAAGGTCGATGATGCGCTGAATCTCGCCATCATTTTCCATCAACATCAGCCCTATTACAAGAATCAGTTGACCGGGATGTACGAGATGCCATGGGTGCGCGTGCACGGGATGACCGAGTATGTGGACAGCCCGGGCATCTTGGCGGCGACGGACACGAAAGTGACCTACAATCTCGTGCCATCTTTGATGGAGCAGATGCTCGATTATACGGACAATACGACCTTGGATGTTCACACCGATATCGCGCGACGAGCGTGGAATGATGGCGGCTATCCGAACGCGACCGCGCTCGAGTTGCACACGATGCAATTCCAGTCCTTTTGGAATTCTGGCTGGATCTACAATGTGAGTGCGGACGATCCCCGTGTCGGCTGGGTCTACGAGAGTTCACAGCGATATTCGGAAATCTACGGGATGACGCGGCACAATCTGAAACCGGCGACCATCATGGATGATGAGTTGCTCGACCCGCAAGAATACCTCGACCTGCAGGTACTGTGGGTGTTGTATCAATTCAGTCCGGCCTATGTGTTGGGTGATTACAATGCGAGCCATCGCGATGAGGGACTCATCTCCCTTTTCCAACAGAATGGGCAGTATACCGTCGCCGACCTGACCTATGTCTTGGATGTGCAATCAGCAGCGATGGCCAACATTTTGCCAATGTATGCTGAATTGGCGGCCGAGGGTCAAGTGGAATTGACGACGACGCCGTATTATCACCCGATCATGCCGTTGCTGATGATGGATGGCTGGACCTTTGAGGACGGCATCCGCGTCGACAAGGAAAGTTGGCCGGACGATGTCGGCAATCACCTCGAGACCGGCATGGATCTATTCGAGCAAGAGATGGGATTCCGCCCGATCGGCATGTGGCCTTCCGAGGAGGCGGTCAGCCCGGCGATGGTACAGCCGGTGGCCGATGTTGGCATCGAATGGATGGTGACCGATGAGGAGATCCTGTCCAAATCCAAGGATGCTGATGGGAATTTTGTCGACACGGACCTTGCGACCAATCTCGCCATGCCCTGGCAGGCCGGTGACGTGTCTGTGGTGTTCCGCGACCGCGTCATCTCCGACCGTGTCGCTTGGCAATACGGGTCGATGACGCCCGAGGCGGCCGTCTCGGATTTCATCACCTATGTCGACGGCGTCCGCCAAGAGATTCTCGATGCCGGCGGCGATCCCAGTGACCATCTGCTGACGGTCAGCATGGACGGAGAGAACTGGATGTTCATGTCCGACATGCAGCATAACGACAACGGCCGACCCTTCACCGAGGAGTGGTTCGGCCGATTGGCCACACACCCGACCATCGTCACGACCACCCCCGGGGAATTCCTCGCGGAGAATCGCACCCTGCCCGAAATCTCTGAGATCGGCACGGGATCATGGGTCGACGGCACCCTGTCGACCTGGGCCGGTGAGGCTGAGGAGAGCTTGGCCTGGCAGCGACTCATCGAGGCCCGCTCAGCGCTGGTCGACTTCGAGGCAGACAACCCCACCCACCCGGGCTTGGAGGATGCCTGGGAGAGCGTCTACATCGCTGAGGGGTCGGATTGGTACTGGTGGTATGGATTGGACCAGGACAGTGGATATGACGAGATGTGGGATGTGCTGTTCAAGGTGCATCTTTCCAACGTGTATCGCGCGGTCAACCTCGACTTGCCGCCGTACCTACAGGATCTGTGGACCAGCCCCGCGCTGCCCACCATCCCTGTTGGCGGTGTGATCGAGCCGATGATCGATGGCATCGCCCTGCCCGGGGAATGGGATGGCGCGGCGATGTATGATGCGAGCAGTTTCGATGGCGGTGTGCTCGACATCGCCTCTTTCCATCTCGGGACGGATGCCTCCAATGTCTTCGCGAGAATCGATTTGACAGAGATGCCAGACGACTTCGATGATGTCGATATCTCAATCTATTTCATGCAGCCGAACGCGGTCAATTTCAATGAGGTCGAGACCAATTTCCGCACCTATTATGGGGCGACGGTTCTCGGTTTCCCGGCCAAGTCGATGGTGTCCTTCAACTTCGCTCAACTTCGCGAAGATGGCCGGTCCAAGTACGATCTATTCGAAGCCCAAGGCATGGTGGGTGACACCGAGCGCTGGAACTTCAAAGGGCAATCCACTCTCGACGGTACCGCCGTCAACGATGTTTTCGAATTCGCCATTCCGTGGTCTGATCTCGGCCTCGCCCCGCGCCATTCAACCCGGGTCAAGGTCGTGACCTCTTGGGTCGACGGTGAGGATGTGGAGATCGCCCCGCCGGCACCCGCTGAGATGATCATGCCCGACCTTGAGGAATGGGTCACGCTGCTCGACATCGACGATGCGACCGGCGATGAGCGCGGCACCTATCCCACGGCCGGAGACTTTGCCCCCGGAGAAGGTCTGTTCGACATCACCCATCTCAAGGTGAGTCAGTCCTCGTGGAATGCACGCTTCGAGATCACCTTCGCTGAGATGACCGATTATTGGGGTCTCTCCAACGGTTTCAGCCACCAGATCGTGCAGATCTACGTCGATCAAGGCTCGACGATGTGGGGTGAGACCGACATGCTCGACGGTGTCAATGCCGTCATCGATGATGAATGGGCCTGGGAGGTTGCCATCAGTGCGACCGGAGAGCCGGGTGCGGTCAAGACGGTCGATTCGTTGACCGGCGAGACCAGCGCCAAGGGCATCGAGGTATCGGGAGATGCCTCGACCAAGACGATCACCATCACGGTCGCCAAAAGCGTCATCGGCGCCGACATTCCGAACTACAGATTCGTCGTCGTCGCCGGCAGTCAGGACGGATTCGGCGTCGGTAAATGGCGCGACTTCGACGCCACAGCCAAGACGTGGCGACTCGGTGGCGGCGCCGACCCGAGCCCGGTCACAGGGCGAGATTACGACCCGAACATCGTCGACATGGTCCTGCCCGATACCGTGGATCAGCGAGCCGTGCTCGAGGCCTACGACGTCGATGCCCAGGTCTACTCGGTCCTCTCGGGCATCGAACTCCCGGAGGTTGCCCAACAGATCTTCGGCGCCAAAGTGGTCTCAACCACGGCGACGACGGCGATTTTCGAATGGTCGACCACCCGACCCGGTGCGGCCAACGTGACCTGTGGTCAAGCCGTGACCTTCGTGGCTGAAGCCGGTCTGACCCAGACCGTTCAACTCACCGATTTACAGAGCGATACGGCCTATGATTGCAGCATTGGCGTCGACGATGCGGATGCAGTCTCGCTCTCGTTCAACACGAGTGCAGAGATCGATTCGGTCCCGCCCGAGATTCTCAACGCCGCGGCCTCCGTCGATGAGAACAACCTCGTCAGCGTCACATGGTACACCAGTGAATTCGCCGATGAGACCCTCGTCATCGATTGTGCAGACGATGTGCAGGGTGATACCGTCGCCCTGCGACGCAATCATGGCCTGACCTTCGTAGCGACAGGACCCGCGACCTGCATCATCACCATCGAGGTCGCGGATGCGGCGGGCAATCCGAATGCCACCACCCTCGCCGCCCTGGCCATTCCAGAACTCGAGGGTGGTGAGGACCCTCCACCCGAAGATCCCGATGATCCCGAACCCGAGAGCCCCATCGAGGAGGACCAGGACTTCTCATCGGTGCTGAATGACCCCGTGGTGCAAATCGCTCTCATCCTCGTCGTTCTCGGCGTACTGCTCGCCTTCATCCGCACGCGCAAGCATGAGTTGGACTACTCGATGCCGCCCGAGGATGATCTCTTCGACGAGGATTAGACGAAGGGCACGGACGCGGTCGCGTGGGTGTGCAGGTTGACGACGGTCAGGATGCAGGGTTTGGGCTGGAATCCGAGCATGCGCTGGTAGCTCGTCTGGTCCTGCCAGGTGCTGCTGTGGACCAGTGTCACGCCCTTGTAGGACTCCGTGTGGTGCCCGTGGACGTGCCCTGTGACGAAGATGTCGGGAATGTCGCGGATGACGAGTCGGTCCTCGGGTTCGGGTGAGAGCGGGGTCTTGCCTCCCCAGGACGGCGCGAGGTGGCGCCGGTCGAGCATGGCGCGCATGGCGGCCTCGGGGGTTTCGAAGGTGACCGTTCGCAGGGATGCGACGAAATCCATGATCGAGACGCCGTGATAGGAGAGAATGCGAACCCCATTCAGGCTGAAATCGCAGGGATTTCCGACGAATTTCGTGTTGTTGAAATCGGTTTGCAATTCCGGGTCGAGGGCGGGTTGAGGCTCGGCCGGACGCACCGCGTCGTGATTGCCCGGCAGCAGCAAGACCTCGACCCAGTCGGGCAATGCTTGGAGCATCTCGCCGAGGCGGCTGTACTGATTGAACAGGTCGGGGATGTTCAACTCCTTCTCCTGGCCGGGGTAGATGCCGACGCCATCGACCCCATCACCGCTGATGACCAAGTAGCGAATTGTCGCGGCGAGCGGATCGTTGTGGAACCATTCGATCATCTTGTGCCACTGCGGCTCGAGGAAGGTCTTGGACCCGAGGTGCAGGTCGGAGATGAAGGCCGCACTGACCGCACTGTCCGCCCCCGCGGTGCGACGCTGGTGGCCGGTGAGTGGCGGAAAGTGAATGTCCTCGACATAGATGATGTCGCCGGTCGAACTGAAGTAGCCGCTGACGCCGATCACATCGTCCGCCATCAGACCGGCGTGAACGATCTCTTGGGTCGGCCCCTCCTCGTCACGCTGGCTCAACAGGCAGGTGACCTCTCCAGAGGCATCCTCGAGACTGAAGATGAGGTGCCCATTCTTCGTCGTTCGCGGGCCGTTGACAAGCCCGATGATGGTCAATGGATCGTCGCGATTGTTGTGGCGCTTGCGATGGCGGATCGCCTCGTTGACGCGGATCGGTCGATTGGGCAGTCGGCCGGTGAGAATCAATTTGCGAAGTTGCTCGAGCCGGTCGTTGAAACAGGCGTGAATGTCCTCCTTGCGCCCCTCGGTCGTGCTCTTGCCCGTGATATCGAAATGAACCGTGATGTCGGCATCGACGTCGCGTGCCGCCATCGGAAAATCCGCCAAGCGGTAATGGTCGAGATCGTGGATGCGAGGGGCCGGTGCGGGCTCGGGGGCCTCGATCGGCGCGATGACGCGCGCTACGACCGGCGCCGGTGCCGGTGCCGGTGCCGGCGCGGCGGTCGGCACCAGTTCATCGAGCATCTGGTCGGTCAACATGCCGCGCTTTCCAGCCGCCTGAGCGGCATTGAGAAACGCATCGAGATCGGGCAGGGCGAGCAGCCGGTCACGCACTGAACGGGTCGGCAGAAGCCCTGCCGCACTCACCTTTCGGTGAATCTCACCCCAGTCCGCGTCGCTCACAAGCACGTAGGCCGACGCGGCCGTTCAAAGGGATTGCGTGAGTGCCTTTGGGGCCCCTGAAAGCGATTTCAGTGCCGGCAATAGGCCTAAGAACGCCCGGCAGAGCCGGGGGGGCGTGAGTGAGGAAGCCTCCATGCTCGCGGCCCGCCTCGTGCGGCGCCTGAACAAGAAGGAGTGGAGCCTTTCCGTCGCGGAATCCTGCACCGGTGGATTACTCGCTTCGGCCTTCACAGACATCGCCGGTGCTTCCGACTGGTTCACCCAGGGATGGGTCACCTACGCCAACGAATCCAAAGTCTCTCAACTGGGGGTCAACCCGGAGAAATTGGAGAAGAAAGGCGCGGTCAGTCACACCATTGCGCTCGACATGGCCAAGGGTGCCCAGCGCATCTCGGGCAGTGGTGTCACCATCTCGATCACGGGGATTGCCGGGCCGACCGGAGGCTTGGAGAATAAGCCGGTCGGCACCGTCTACGTCGCGGTGTGCATCGGTGAATCCTATCTGGTGCGAAAAGGCGAATTCGGCGGCGGCGACCGCGCCAGCAACAAGCATTCCTTCGTCATCTTCGCCATGCAGAAGGCCATCGAGGCCTGGGATGTCCACTTCACCCGCCGAGCCGCGGTCAAAGAGGCCGTGACCTCTTCCGAAGATGAGGCGGTCACCGTCGGGCTGACCGAGGCGCTGGCCAGCATGGACCCCAACCTCGACACCTGGCAAGACGGTGCTGAATGGGGCCTCGATGAGGTCGCAACGACCCTGGACAAGCAGAGCAAAGATGCCCTCGCGACCGATGTCGACTGGTCTGAAGAGTAGTGAGAGAACCCGGTTTTTGCTTCTTGATGTTCCAGACCTTCCCTCGATGCGTGATGATCCGTATTGATTTTCGTCGATTGTAGATTCTCGGCCCAGGTCTGAACCACGTGACAGACGGCCGTATCGATTTTGATCGATCAGTCAGTCTCTGGTTCAAGTCTGGTCTTGTGATGATTTTTGATGGATCCGACCAGATTTGAACTGGTGATATCCGCCTTGTAAAGGCGACGTCATAACCCCTAGACCACGGATCCTCAGGTCCCGGTTGAACCCGTGGGATATGAGATGAACCCCACCGCAGCCTTTTGAGCAAGGATGGTTAATTGGGACTCATGTCGGCGTTGGGGAGGCTGTTGAGGCGGCTGAAAACGGCCGGCGTTCCACTGACACAGCCGATTTCCGCCGCGATGCGCTCGGTCGATGTCGGAGAGTTCACGGATTACGAATTGGAGCCCTTCTTTCACGACCGTCCACTGGTCTTTCTGGAGACCGATCGGGGCGGGGTGAAGACGATCTCGGCGCCGCACATGATCGCGACGATGCTGCACCATCTCGAGTTGGAAATCGGCCAAGAAGTGCTGATTCTCGGCGCCAAAGGCGGTTACATCGCCGCCCTCATCGCCCATATCGTCGGGCCCGAGGGTGGTGTGGTCGTCGTCGACCCAAGCCGCGAGGTCGTCGACCATGTGCGCGAACGGCTCGAGCCTGTCAGCGAGACGCATACGGTTCGCGTCCGCAAGATGCGCCGCCTCGACTTCTGCCCACCGCAATTGCCCGAGCCCCTCGACAGGGTGCTCGTCACCGGTTCTCTGCGCGATCTCCCCGCCTGGTTGGAGACGCGGATGTGTGACGGCGGCTTCGCTGTGGCGCCGATGGGCGGCCGCATCGCCCAACGCCTGGTCAAGCGCGAGCGGGTCGGGCCGGATTGGATGGATACCGACCTCGGTGGGGTGCTGTTCGGGCCGGTCGACATCGCCGATACCGAGCCCGAACCCATGTCAGCGGCCTCTCTCTCCGAATTGCTGCACGAAGGCGCCGTTCTCGGTGAGGAGATCGGCCTGTTCGATGTCGAAATCCTCGAACGGCTGGGCCAACTCGCCTCCGCGCTCGAAGGCTTACCAGATGATCTCGAACCACTGCCACATCAAGAGCGGATGGAGGATGAACCGCCATGGGCACTCGATGAAGGCGCCTGGATGGACGAGGTCCACCCTGTGGTTGATCTGCTGACCGCGGAGATGGATTGGCTGGCCGACATCTGGCCGGTGCTCATCGCCCTGATCGACGTGCGGATGGTCCACCCCGGTCAGCCGGATTCCGACGATGATGACGGGCGTTCGGGCGGCTTTGGCAGACACGGCGACCTCGTCCCGTGAAGCCTATACGGGAACGGCCCCGCCCTTTGGGCGGGCAACATGCTGCGCATCGAACTCGACCGCCTCGGCCACAAGGATGTGCGCCAGCGCCGGATCGCGCTCCGCCGTTTGTTTGATATTGACAATCCAGCCGCATTGCCCGCCTTCATCGAGTTGCTCGAAGACCCGGATGAGTGGTTCCAAGGCAAGGCGGTCGATGCACTGCGACGCTGGGTCGATGATTCCAATCGCACCGTCATCCTCCAGCTCAGCAGTTCGGCCGATGTGAAACGCCGAATGCTTTCGGCCGAACTGGCACCGCGCCTCGGCTCGAGCGGGTTGGACATTCTCGGCGTTCTCTGCGGCGATGCGGATGCCACCGTGAGACGGGATGCTTGGCGTGGGCGCTTGAAGTTCGATGCCGGGTCGATTCCCGTCGGTGTCGAGGATGAGGATCACATCGTCCGCCGCATGGCGGTCGAGCGCAGCGGCGACGAGACATTGTTGCGCGGCGCTCTCGACGATGCCCATTCACGGGTGGTAGCGGCAGCGGAACGACGGTTGTCCACACTCGGATTCGAGATGGAGATCGACCCCATCGCCCTCTGTTCAGAACCCTCTGCGAAGAACCGAAAGATGCTCTCCGAGGTGCTTGAAGAGGTCGACTGGGCGGCACAGGCCCCCTTGCTCGACGCCATTGAATCCAGTCCCGATTCGATGCTTTTGCCACGCCTGCTGCGCTCGAAGCGCGGTTCGGCATACGACGACATGCGTCTTTCCCTGCTGTGTGGAGAGGATGCGATGGTCATCTCACGTGTGCTGGAACACCTGCACGGGCGCCCAGTCTCCATTGAGATTCAATCGCGTCTCGCTGACCTATCCGCTGCTGAGGATCCTCTCATCAGACAGGCGGCGGCCAGTCTGCTCGACGATGTGGCCGCACTGGAGGCGGATGCATGAGACTCCTGCTCGGTAGCGGCGGCTTGCGAACGCCCGAGCGCAAGCAGATCTACTTCGATGAGATGGCCCTGCTCTTCGCGGGTTGTGAGAATGTTGTCTTCATCCCTTATGCCTCCAATGATCATTCATCCTCCTCGGCGAGGATGATCGAATTCTCAGCCGCATCCGGCATCCAGATGCGCGGCATCGAATCTTTTTCCGACCCCGTCGAAGCGATTCGCGCCGCCGATGGCCTCTACGTCGGTGGCGGCAATACCTTCCTTCTGACGAAAGGGTTGCATGAGAATGGTCTCATCGACATCGTGGTCGAGCGCGTCGCCGCTGGCATGCCCTACATGGGCGTGAGCGCGGGCAGCAATGTTGCCTGTCCGACCCTGAAAACGACCAATGACATGCCGATCGTCATGCCGCCCACCTTCGAAACCTTCGACCTCGTGCCCTTTCAGATCAATGCCCACTACCATGCAGGGTCGATCTGGTTGGCCGACGGTGATGGGCATGTCCAACACTTTGGTGAGACCCGCACGCAGCGAATTTCAGAATTCCATCAACACAACACTGCGCCGGTGATCGGCTTGTGGGAAGGCGCCTTTCTACGCTGGGAAGATGAGGGTGGATTGCTCATCGGAGCGGACGCGACTGTCTTTCAACCGGGTGAAGAACCGGTCACCTTCGCTGCGGGCACCCGGTTCAATCTCTCCCTGTATCAGTGCTGAATCATGGGTGCCTCGGGGGTAACCAAGCACGCCGGTTAAGGGGAAGTACACCCAACTGAAACCAGATGCTTCGGTTGAACGCAATCATCGCAAGAATACCTTGGACAACCATCGGGCAGGGCATCCTCGCATTCTTCTTGATCATCGAGATGACCTTCATCACGATTCTCGGCGGTCTCTTGCTCATCGTCACCCCTCTCATCGCCGTGGCCAATGGATTTGATCGGGGCCTGTTTTGGAATCGGCTGTCACAAGCCTCGACACGCGTCTTTCGAAGCGCCGAGAACGCTGGACTGTGGGTCAAAACACGACGCTCATCGCCGATCGTTTGGCGAAGCCGCGCATCTCGTTGCGACCCTGATCAAACATCTTTGCTGATGGCGCGGGCGATGACGAGTTTCTGCACCTCTTGGGTGCCCTCGTAAATCTGGGTGATCTTGGCGTCTCGGAAGAACCTCTCAACCGGGAAATCAGTCGTGTAGCCATAGCCTCCGAGCACTTGGACGGCGCGTTCCGCCACCCACATGGCCGTGTCGCCAGCGAAGAGTTTGGCCATGCTGGCCTCCTTGGAATGTCGGTGGCCGCCGTTCTGGTAGTGCTGCTCCTTGGCCCAGGCAGCCTTGTAGACCATCAGACGGGCTGCTTCGACCTGTGTCGCCATGTCGGCAAGATAAGCGGTGATCATCTGATGGCGGGCGATGACCACGCCGAATGCCTCGCGCTCATGGGCGTATTTCAGGGCAGCCTCGTAGGCGCCTTGGGCGATGCCGAGGCCCTGTGCAGCGATGCCGATGCGGGAGTTGTCGAGCGCATTCATGGCGATTGGGAAGCCCTTGCCTGCCTCTTTGAGGACATTTTCGACCGGGACTTTGCAATCCTTCAGCACGAGGGTGCAGGTGTCGGATGAGCGGATGCCGAGCTTGTCCTCCTTCTTGCCGACGGTGAATCCTTCAAAGGATTTCTCGATGATGAACGCGGTCGTTCCGCCGTGCTTCTTGACCCCGTAATCGGGGTGATCGACGTCTTTGGCGAAGAGCACGAAGATGTCCGCGACCGTGCCGTTGGTCACCCACATTTTCTCCCCGGTGAGCAGGTAATGCGTCCCGTCTTCGGACAGTTTGGCCTTGCAGGACATGGCGGCCGCGTCGGTGCCTGCGCCCGCTTCGGAGAGGGAGTAGGCGCCGACATCGCCGGCGGCGAGGCGCGGCAGGTAGGCTTGTTTCTGCGCCTCGGTGCCATGCAGAACGATCGTTTTCGCGCAGAGTCCGACGTGGACGCAGAAGAAAACAGAGAACGAGGGGTCGACACGGGCCAATTCCTCGACGATGATCGCCTCGGTGATATCGTCCAGTGGTACGCCACCGAAGGCCTCTGGAATCGTGCAGGATTGGAGTCCGTATTCGCAGAACTCCGCCCACTCTGAGAGGGGCGGTTCCTGGGCCTTGTCTCGGGCGAGACAGGTCGGTGCGAGAACCTCTTCGGCGAAGTCCCGAACCATCTCGCGAATCATGCTCTGCTCTTCGGTCTCTGCGAACTGCATCGTGGGTCCTCACCGGCTGCCACCGGCCACTGACTCATAATTCATGCGTGAGTCGTTCCCGTCCTACGGACGGGGTCAGAAGGCCGATTCATCGATTCGTTGAAATATGGTGGGTAGCCGCCGCGCCAACGGGGGAGACAATAATGGCGGACGATTTTCTCGAATTCAGCATTGTATCGGATCGACAGTACACACGGAATCATCTGTGGATGCAACTGGTCGACAAGGAAGAGGACACCTGGAAGGTCGGTGTTTCGGATTGTATGGTCAAGGAATTGGGCGAGATTCTTCGCGTCATCCCGGCCGAGGTCGGTGAGGAGTTCAGCGAGGATGACGTGCTCTTCTCACTGCACGCTGTCGATGACAGAGAGACGTTCCACTCCCCATGCGCTGGCAAGGTTCTCGAGGTCAACAACGAACTCGAAGCCACGCCCGAGCTGGTCTCGGATGACACCTATTCCGAGGGTTGGATCCTTTTGATCGACCCGCACGACTTCGATGAGGATCAACTCCTCACCGCTGAAGAGTACATCGAATCCTTGCAAGATTGAGTCTCAGGGCCATTCCGGCCCGGGCCAGGATTCGGCATCTCCGTTCTGCCAGTCGATGATGTCGAGCAAACCGAGGATTTCCTCGGTATCGTCGAGATCCAACTCGATCTGCATTCGGTGTAGCCAGGACTTCAATCGGCCCAGTCGCCGGCCCATCGGCATCTCGGCGGCACGGGCCAGTTGATGGCCATCGACGAGAGGCTTATCTCCGCCGCGCAGGGCGGGCAGGACGGCGAGGGCCGCGCGGGCTTCGGCGCTCGCTTCTGGTCGTAGCACATCCTCGACGGCGAGGTGGGATTCGATCCGGTCGCCGACGGCGAACCGATAGCGGCGCGTCTCGGCGACATCATCCGGCAATTGGCCCAATAGGCGATGGACTTCGAGGATGTGTTCCCGATCGCGATTTGACAGGGTCAATTCGCGCATGTCATGGTCCAAACGGCGCCAGCGGGCATGATCGACGTCGGCGGCGAGAAGGACGAGCCGACAGATGGCGACTTCACCCTTCGGCGCTCGGAGCACGTGCTGGGCCGCAAGGTCCGCATCCCATCCCGGAAAAATGCGTGAAAGCATGCCATCGACGCGCATGCGCTCGAGCACCTGCGCGGCGTTCCAACCGGCCAGAATCCGCTTGAATTCGGACCAGACCCGCTCAGCAGCCACATGTTGCAGCATGTGGCCACATTCGATGAGAGCGGCGGAGAGCGCAGGGTCCGGTGCCCAGACCCCCTGCGCACCCTGATCCATGAATCGATAACCGCGCATCAGGCGCAGCCCATCCTCGCCCAGTCGTTCCGAGGCGATGCCGACCGCCTGCAAGACCTGCTCGTCGAGGTCATCCATGCCCCCGAATGGGTCGTGAATCTGGCTTCTAGCAAGGTCGACCGCAATCGCATTGATGGTGAAATCACGGCGTGATAGGTCCTCGAGTAGTGACTCGCTATAATCGACCTTGTCCGGGCGGCGTCCATCGCCATAGGTGCCCTCGCTTCGCAAGGTCGTCACCTCGTAGTGGTCTGAATCCTCGCCGATTCGCACCGTCACCGTACCGAATGCCGCCCCTGTCGGGATGGCGCGCGGGAAAATCTCGATCACCTGATCGGGATGGAGGGTGGTCGCAAGGTCATGGTCGTAGGCACCACGACCGAGCAATGCCTCGCGCACCGAACCGCCGACCAACCAGATGCCGCCACCCGCGGTCGCGACACGATTCACCAACTCCCGCAGGGTATCTGGCAGGTCTTCGCGCCAGCCGGCCAGGGAATCGGGCAGGGGTGCGCCGGCACAATCCGCAGCAAGGCCCTCCAACCATACCGCACCGGTCATGTCGGCTTCGCCGACTCGACCGGGACATGAGGCTGCCGCCGTGCGAAGGGATTTGAACGTGGATTCGGTCGGCGTCTCATGGAGGTCGAACTCGTTCCCATCGGTTGGCTCAAGCCCCACGAGGAGGTGAAGCCGCGAAATGTCGACACCCTGCACGAGATGACCCTGCGCTGGTCGGCCTACACCAAGCCGCTTCTCGTCGATTCCAAAACAGGGACGATCCTCGATGGCCACCACCGTTACCACGTCGGTCTGCGCATCGGTCTGTCACGCCTTCCCGTCATCATGGTCGATTATCTCAACGACGCGGGCATCGAACTCGATGTCTGGCCCGCGAGTGGCCTTTCGAAGTTGACAAAGGCCGAGGTCATCGACATGGCCCTGTCCGACGCGGTCTATCCGCCGAAGACCAGCCGCCATCGATTCAGCGATCATCTGCCGCCGATCGCAGTGCCGCTCGATCTGCTTCGCATCGAAGACTGATCAAAGGTCGTTTCCACACTTGGGGCAGGCTTGCCAACCGAGTTGGACCTCGCCGCCGCACGAACCACAGCGGGGTGAAGGTGCCGCGGCCGGCGCTTGGATGGGTTGGTCGTGGGATTTCTGGGCGGATTGCTCTTCGAGGAATGTCTGCATGACCTCGGGGGTGAGGGCGCCTTGCTCGGCCGCCATCTGCATCATCTCCTTCTGCACGCCATCGGTATGCTGCTGGCGGGACAGATTGGCATCGGCCTGCTGACCCAGGCGCTCCCGCTTGGCGGCTTGGACCTGCTCGAAGGCGGTCATGGCGATGTCCATCTTCGATTGTTGGCCATCGATCTCAATCTGCTGCCGCTCCGCCATGTCATGGCGCTCGGCAGCCCATTCGGACTCCTGTTTCCGAAGTTCGAGCAATTCGCTCTCGAGCGCGACCTCGACCTCGCCTCTCGCCTGAGCGCGGGCCAAATCATTCTCGGCCTCGATGCGGGCGATCGTGATACTGCGCTGGCGCTCGACCGCAGCCATTGCGGCATCGTTGACGACATCCGCGCGCGCGGCCATCGTCTCGGTCTGTTTCTTGTAGGCATTGAGCTTCTCAACGTCGGTCTCGGAGATGACAGCATGGGCCTTGAGGATGGTCAGGCCAGATTGTGAGAGCGTGGCGCGCATCTCAGCGCGCATCGCCATCTCGAGCCCGTCGGTGAAATCGGAGGATCGAACCGCTGTGAGGTCGGATTGCTTGGAGAGCAGCGGGCCGACGACCCGGCTCATCGCCTCGGCTTGGTACATGCGCTCGAAGAAGCCACGGTCGAGTTCTCGCCCGTGATTTGCGAAGATGTTGATGAGTTTGGGCACATCATCTCGCTGGATTTGAACGCGCAGGTGGAGCATGCCTTCCGCAACCCCGCCGTCCCCCGTTTGTCCGCGCATTGGCATCAGCAGGTCGAAGGGGCCGGTCATGGCGAAGATCATCTTGTGGTCGCGCGAACCCATCCCGAGTTTGCTGCCGAGCCAGCGGCTGAATCCACCGACGTAATTCTTCAGCACGGTCTCCGAGAGGATGTCCTGCACCTTGCCATCGGCGATGATGACGCAGGTCTCATTCGGTTTGAGAACGATGTCGTGGGCCGACCAGGATTGGATCGAACCGGAGTCGATCATCCGTGCGATGATGTCAGGTCTGTCTCGCCAGCGGTGTTGTCCCATCTTCTCATCTCCTCAATCGATCTTCCTGAGCACCGAACGGCGCTCGCTGAAATGTCCTCTCACACTGCTGACGAGTTGGCGGGTTTCGCGGGCGTCTTGGACGGCGCAATCCTCGCCCGCCGCCGCCGACTTCTCGAGGTCGTTGCTGCGGTTGACGGCCTTGACCAACAGGGTCAGTGTATCGTGGTCGTGCTTGATGAGTTTGTTCAGCGTCTTCTTGGAAGGGCTGATTTGCTTGCTGAAGAAGGGGTGTTCCCCGCCGGATTCACCGAGGTTGACATCGTTGCGCAGCGCATCGATCTCCTCGATGGTCTGTTGGCAGGACTTGGCCAATTTGATGTCACCATCCGAATAGGCGGCATCGTGAACGTTTTCGACGTGTTTGCGGACTCGATCGGCACAGCGGAGGATCTCTTCTCGCACGGCGACATCGGTCTCGCGGCGCTTGTCACGGCCGTAGGCGCCGTATCCTCCGACGAGGAATCCGAGCGCACGCACATAGGTCAGGGTATCCACAGGATTGCCGATGGTCACTTTTTCACCCAAAGGGTGCTTGACCTGTTGACTCTTCATTCCTTCGCAGTGTCGAGTCGGACGATTCTGTCGGCCAAACGGTCTGCGATGACGGGGTCATGGGTGACGTGAATGGCGGGAATGTCCAAGGATTTGAGGATGCGGCGGACCTCGTCTGCGAGGTGTTCCTTGAGGTCCGCGTCGAGGCTGGAAAGCGGCTCATCGAGCAGCAGCATCCGCGGTTGCGCGATCAGGGACCGGGCCAGAGCGACACGTTGGGCCTCGCCGCCGGAGAGGGTTTCGATGCGGCGAGAACCGAATCCGGCGAGGCCGACGAGGTCTAGCATCTCCTCGATTCGATGTTCATCGCTTGGATCCGCAAGACCAAATCGCAGATTGCCCGCGACATCGAGGTGTGGGAATAGGGCCAATCGTTGGAAGACCATGCCGATGCCACGCGCTTCCGGAGCGAGGGAAGTGATGTCTTTGCCCGCGAATATGACCTCACCCTCATCGGGGGATTCAAGGCCGGCGACGATGCGCAGAATCGTTGTTTTTCCAGACCCGGAAGGGCCGAGCAATGCGACGATTTCGCCGGCGGCGACCTCGAGATCAAAATCCACCAGAACCGGTCCGTCGAAGGACTTTGAGATGCCCTTGAGTGATAGCATCAGAATTCACCACCGCTCCCGGTCGGCCTGAACCGTTCCACCGCCATGAAGAGCACCATCGTCAGGCCGAGCAGCACTACACCAGCGGCATGTGCAGCGGCGCGCGGCACCGGGTCAAATCCGGGCCGGCCGAGCAATTCGTCGATCATGATGGGCAATGTGGTCCAGTCGGTGTATTTCACCACGACCCAAGAGGCCCCGAATTCACCGAGTGAGATGGCGAGAACGAATGAGGCAGCGACGATCAGTGCGCCACGCAGCAAGGGCAATCGCACTCGGAGGAGCCGGCGTAACGGTCCCGCACCGAGGAGGGCGGCGGCGGCATCGAGGTCGGGGTCGATCTCTCGCATCGCCGGCAGCAGGATGCGGACGACGAAGGGTGTTGTCAGCAGGATGTGGCCATAGGCGGGAATCCACCACGAACGCGCCAGTTCCGGCTCGGTTCGAATCAAGCCGATGAGCACGCCGAGACCGATGATGACCGCGGAGACGGCAAGCGGCAACATCGCCATCACATCGACCGCCATCGCCAGGCGAGGTCGGTCCTTCTCGAGGCCGTGAATGACGTCTGCAAGGATGTAGCCGCACGGCACAGCGATGCATAGTGTGAGCCCGGCATAGACCAGAGAACTCCACATCGCCCGTGGCACGCCGATGCCTGTGCGCGCCCCTTCGAAGGCCGCGGACCAACCCGCAGTATCCCATTCCCCACGGATTTGGAAGGAGGAGATGAGCAGGGCGACCAATGGGCTGAGCACGAGGATGGCCATGACGATGACATGGAGACCCGCCACGGTTGTCGGGGGTTCGCGGGCATCCTCGACACGCGGTAAATGCATCAGATTTCTCCGCGCCTGCAACCAGGAGATGAGGCCGAGTGAGGCGAGGATGGTCAACAGTTGAACCATCGCTGCAGCCATGATGATCTCGGACGGCGCCCTGCCGAGTTCGGGGATGGCGATGCCTGCCCACTCGGCCTGATTGGCCATGACGATCTCGAGATTTCGCTGGCCTGGCGTCAACCAGCGCACCAGTGCGAACGAGGTGAACGAGAACAGGAAGGTCATCGCACCGGCCGCGGCGATCGACGGAGCGAACAACGGTGCCCACAGATGGCGCATCCGCCCCCATCGGGTGCGTCCCTTCGGCAAGAGCCTTGCAGCCTCCTCCAGAGATGGATCCAAGGTTGCGAGCAGCGGCTCACAGAATCTGATCACCAAGGCGAGATTGAACCATGCATGGGCCAGCAGAAGCGCGAGCAGTGCCCCGTCCTGACGAAACCACGGCCATGGGTCGAGCAGGGCGAGAAACCCCATCGCGACGAGGATGGTCGGCATCACGAACGGGGTGGTGAACAGGCTGCGCAACAAGGCGTGTTGAGGCCAGCGATGACGGCCGAGGTTCCATGCCAGCGGCACACCGATGGCCAAGGTCAGAAGGGTCGAAAGTATGGCGACACGAAAGGTGAATTCGAGCGCACCCGATGTCTGAAATCGGTCCTCAAACGAAGCCAATGTGTCGAAGATCGAGCGTTCGGCGACCCCGTCCAGTTGTTGCCAAGCCAAGGCCAAGGGCGCGAGGACAGCGACGGTCCAAGCCATCACGAAGACGGCGCGAACCCGCATCTCATCACCTCAAGCCATTGCGGCATCCCATGCATCGAGCCAATCCGCAATCTTCGCGTCGATGGTCTCGGGCATGACCACCGCATCGGTCGGGACCACGCTGTGCCAGCGATACCCCGCATCCTCGGGAAGATCGCCGCCCTCGATGGCGGGATACATGAAATTCAGCGTCGGCATCTGGCTGTTGATATCTTCTGAAATCAACCACTCGACGAATGCATCGGCCGAAGCACCCTGCTTGGAACCGCTGAGCAGTGCGGCGTATTCGATCTGGCTGAACGAAGCGCCGGGCAGGTCGAGAGCGACGCTCGTCGTCCAGTTCTCTCCGTAATATGCCTCGACACCTGGGGAGTGGCAATAGGAAACAACCGCCTTCGCATCTCCAATGAAGCCGTCATTCCAGACGCCATATCCAGCCGAGTAGTGGACCTCGTACGCCTCGGTCCAGCCATCCGAGACAATCACATCATTGGCATTCATCGCGGACCACCAATCGTCGTGTTCCTCGCCGAGCATCGTCGCCACAGCGATGGCGAAGGACCGACCTGGACTGCTGGTTCGGGGGTTTTGGACCGCGACCTTGCCCGTCCAGTTCTCATCGGTGAAATCCCAGAGGCTCGACGGCACGGTCACATTCTCTCCATCGACATGGGTGGCGTCGTAATTGAGGCAGACACTGCCGACATCGAAGGGGATTGCGAAGTCTCCATCGTACGAGGCGAGGGCGCGTTCAGACAGGCCGCTGCGATTGACATCCAACGGCTGGAAAAGCTCGGCGGATAGGGCGGCACCGAGGTAGGAATTGTCGATCCCGAGCACCATGTCATACAGGCCGGAATCTTGGGTTTGCAGGGCGGTCGCAAGGACCCCACCCGCATCCCCCGCGCGCGTGAGTTCGATTTTGATGCCCGTCTCATTGGTGAATTGAGACAGCATCTCATCGGATATGCCGAAGGCATCGTAGGAGATGATTCTCAGGACGTCCTCGTCATCGGATGCCGTCTCACTCTCCAGGCAACCCGCGAATGCGGTCGCGAGCATCAGGAAGCAGGTGAGCAAGGCCTTGGTGTTCGATTGCACGTGAATCAATCACCTCAATTGTCGGGGGCACAGAATGGATAACCCCATTCATGGTCGATGTCGATGGTGCGCTTGACACTGCGCGGACTGATCCAGCGCAACAGGTTGAGTGGACTGCCCGCCTTGTCATTGGTGCCCGAGGCCCGGGCGCCACCGAATGGCTGCTGGGCGACAGCGGCTCCCGTCGGCTTGTCATTGATGTAGAAATTGCCCGCGGTGAAGCGCAGTGCCTCGAATGCGGTCTGAATGTCCGATTCGTGTGTGGCGAATATGGAGCCGGTCAGCGCGTAGGGGCTCGATATGTCGCACAGGTCGAGGGTCGCCTCGAAGTCCGCATCATCGTACAGGTAGACGGTCAGGACCGGGCCGAAGATCTCCTCGATCATGCTCTCGGACTTGGGGTCGGAGGAGACGATGATGGTCGGCTCGATGAACCAACCCACACTGTCGTCACTGCCGCCACCGACGACGATTTCGCAGGCGGGATTGGCGCGGGCGCGCTCGATGTATCCGGTGATTTTGTCGAAGGCGCGCTGGTCGATGACCGCGGTCATGAAGTTGGAGAAATCGCGGGCATCTCCCATGGTGATCTTCGCCACCTCATCACACAAGGGCTGGCCCATGCGGCCCCAGACACCCTTGGGCACATAGGCGCGGCTCGCCGCGCTGCACTTCTGGCCTTGGAACTCGAAGGAACCGCGCAACAGCGCCACCAACAATCCCTGTTCATCGCACTCGGGATGGGCGACGACGAAGTCCTTTCCACCGGTTTCACCGACGATTCTCGGGTAGGATTTGAGGTCGGGAAGAGCCTGACCGATGCGCTGCCACAAGCCTTGGAAGACCGCGGTTGAACCGGTGAAGTGGACGCCCGCGAAATCGGGGTTCGCCAGGCAAACATCGGAGACGTCCGGGCCACTGCTCGGTACGAAATTGATGACACCGGCGGGCAGACCCGCCTCCATCATCAGCTCCATCAGTGCATAGTTGGAGTGGTAGGAGTTGCGACTCGGCTTCCACACGGCCGTGCATCCGACGATGGCCGGTGCACTGGGGAGGTTTGCCGCGATACTGGAGAAATTGAACGGCGTGATGGCCAGCACAAAGCCTTCGAGCGGGCGGATTTCAGTCGTGTTCTTCACGCCCGCGGGCGAGACGAGCGGCTGGTATTGGTCGTGGAACTCACGCGCGTAATGGCAGTTGAAATTCCAGAAGTCGATCAGTTCGCAAGCCGAATCGATCTCGGCCTGAAAGGCCGTCTTGCTCTGGTTCAGCACCGTCGCCGCATTGATCTTCATGCGCCAATCTCCGGCGAGTAATTCAGCACACTTCTCGAAGATTGCACAGCGCGCTTCCAATCCCATCGCAATCCAATCCTTCTGCGCCGCGGTGGCCGCTTTGCAGGCGGCATCGATCTCGGCCTTGCCGCCGATGTGGACATTGGCCAAGACGTGGCCGTGCCTGTGGGGAATCACTTGGGTGGTCGTGTTGCCGGTGAACACCTTCTCGCCGTTGATGATGCAGGGAATCTCGACGACCTCGCCCATCTGTCGGTCCATCTCGACCTGTAGGGCGCTTCGCTCCGGGCTTCCGGGCGCATATCCGAGGACGGGCTCGTTGTCTGGGTGGTTCGACATGAGGCAAAGGCGCCCCACCTCGCCTTTCATCGTTGCGAGTGCAGCACGCCGAGCCCTTGAAGGGCTGAACACGCCGCCCTGTGGTGCATGAGCGAGTCTGAACCGGTGCGCACGGCGCTGTATTCCGCCCATGTCGAACGGGGGGGGAATCTGGTCGATTTCCACGGCTTCGAATTGCCGATCTGGTACACCTCGATGATGGAGGAACACCTCGCGACGCGCACGAGCGCCGGCCTATTCGACGTCTCCCACATGGGCTTCTTTCGCTTCACCGGTGACACGGTTCGCGAATGGCTGGACGGCATCGGGACGCAGAAGGTCAGTTTGATCGGACCGGGGCGTTGCGCCTATACACACTTCCTCGATTCGGATGGCATCATCATCGACGACATGATTCTCTGCGTCGTCTCCGAGACCGAGGTCATCGGGGTGCCGAACGCGAGCATGATCGGTCACATGTGGGCTCATTTCCAGTCTCATATCGTCGATGGAATCGAGATGGAAGACCTGTCGGGGGAGACGTCGATTCTCGCCCTTCAAGGTCCGAAATCCCCCGATGTTTTGGCCGAGATTCTCGGTGAATCGAACATGGTTCGCCATTTCCGTGGACAGGCAATTCAGGAGAATTCACTGGGTATCGAGGGCTGGATTCAGGGCACGGGATACACCGGTGAACGTGGGTTCGAGATTTTCGTCTCAAATGGGCAGGTTCGCGCCCTCTGGGATGCGCTGCTCGACGATGGTGGCCATGGCATCGTTCCAGTCGGATTGGGCGCGCGTGACACCTTGCGAATGGAGAAGGGATTTCTCTTGTCAGGACAAGATTTCTGTGCCGCTTCTTTGACCGATGATGTCAACCTGCATCGGGATTCTGCGGAGACCTTCGTCCCCTTCGGATTGAATCTGGATCACGACTTCATCGGGAAGGCTCGCGTCGAATCGACCAAGGAAGCGCAGTTGGCGGGTTCTGGGGTCAAGTGGCTGGGTCTAAAAGCGACCGGAAAAGGTCCCTTCCCCCGCATCGGACACGCCGTGCTTTTGGACGGTGTCCAGGTTGGTGTGATCACCTCGGGTGGACCCTCGCCAAGCCTTGGAAAAGTTGGCATCGGCCTCGCCTATCTCGAGGGGGTTGAAGTCGGGGCTCGGGTGGAGATCGCCGTCAATCCTCGACGAAATCTTGACGCCGTCGTCGTTCGGCCTCCGTTCATCTGAAGTGAACGTTGAAATGGCAACGCCCAAAGGGCGTTCGCATGCAAGGCCGCGTCCGCTTCCCCATCGTGATGCTCCTGTTGTTCATCTCGGCCCCGTGGCTAGCGGCCATCAGTCCGGTTCAACCCGAAGAGGAATCCGACCTCGCCGTCGAGTTCCCTGAGTTGAATGAGGCGCAGGTCGATGCGATCCTTGCGACCGGTGCCCGCGGTGTGACCACCTGGGCCAAGCAGGGGACTGCAGGGCCGAACGCCGTCAACGATGGGAGCAATATCAACAGCGTCTGGGTCAGTGATGTCATCAGCACAGCCAATGGTGACGTGATCATCTCCGGCTCTTGGCGCGGAGATGTGCTCTTCGACGGCGGTACGACACCACCGGACCGCACGCAGCGCTCCGCTTTCATCGCCCAATTGGACCAATGGGGATCGTGGTCTTGGTTCCGCCACTCCGGTCAGCCGGCTGACTCGGTTGGAGGCGCCCACATCGAATCGGTGAGCATGGGTCCTGCTGGGGTCTGGGTCTGTGGTTGGCTCTACGACACGATCACCTTCGGTTCGCACAGCCTGACAACAGGCGGTCTTTACCGCGATGGATTCGCAGCCATGTACAATGTCAGTCAGACCAATTGGGATACTGCGTTCTCCTTCGGCGGTCCGAGCCATGATGTCGCCAACGGATGTGCCGCCACCTCCGATGGTTCGGTCTACGTGGTCGGCGCCCACACGGGCACAGCGCAATTCGGTGGGAATTCGCACCAGTCAGAAGGTGGTGTCGACATGTTTGTCCTGATGGGGGATTCGATGGGCAACATCCCCTGGGTCAAGGCTTGGGGCAGCGATCAGAACGACAACCTGACGGGTGTCGTCGTCGACGGTTCCGACTTCGCATATGTCGTCGGGCATTACCGGGACAATGCGCAGGATTGGCCGAATAATCACATCATGCCCGCAGGGCGACCGACCAATGCCTTCGTCTCGAAACTCAACGCCGGTGGCGCCTTCCAATGGAGTCGCGCCATCGCCGGTGGCGTCAACGGTGACGAGGCCTACGCGACCGCCGTCACCTACGGAAATGGTGACGTCTACGTCGGCGGCTACGTCTACGGCAGCGGAGAGTTTCGCCAAGGTCAGACCGTCATCCTCACCCTGAACACCAACTTCAGTGCGAACAACGGTTTTGTCGCAGCGATCGGCACCAATGGTGCTTGGGTCTGGGCCACGCGTGCAGCGGGCCCCTCACAATCCTCTCAGGTCGTTCACGATCTCTCCGTCGGACCGCTCGGCACGATCGCCGTGGCGGGCAGTTTCGCCGACCAGAATGAGTTCTGGACCAACGCCACCTTCGGCACACATGTGCTGGTCCGCGCCCCGGCGGTGGAGGGCTTCGTCGCCGGCATGGACCCGAATGGAAATTGGATTTGGGCCGATGGACTCGGCGGTGAAAAGGATGACCACGCCCTCGGCGTGACCTGGGTCGGTCTCGGGCGAGTGGTCGCTGTTGGTCGCCACTGTGTCCACCTCGTATTCGGCTGTGGTTCAGACTTCGGAACTGTCAACAAATCCACCTATTCTTACGACGATGGTGCCGGTTTCATCTGGTCCTTCAAGGTCGATACCGACTTCGATAGCGTCGCCGATTTGGATGATAATTGTCCGACGATTTCCAATGCCGGTCAGGAAAACATGGATGGGGATACCATGGGCGACGTCTGCGATACCGATGCCGATGGAGATTCCTATGACGACTGGTTCGATGACTGCATCGGCCCGGCTGTGAATTGGAATCAAACCACTTGGTCTCTCGACCGGGATGGCGATGGGTGTCGCGATTCGGACGAGGATGATGACGACGATGGCGATGGCATCCTCGATGGCTCTGATCAGTGTGATTCGGCCATTCAGAAGCACAATTGGACCAGTGGACTGGCCAATGATTACGACAGCGATGGCTGCCATGATGGCGATGAGGATCTCGATGATGACTCGGACAGCGTGATGGATGTCGATGACGCCTGCCCTCGCATTCCATTCAATCGCACCTGGATCTCGAATCCGACCAATGACCACGATGGTGATGGTTGCGACAATACCGACGATGATGCCGACGATGATGACGATGGCATCGACGACTTGGATGGCGATGGAGAGATGCTCGACGAATGTCCACGCGGCACGCTCGGATGGACCTCAAATGCCTCCAATGACATGGATGGCGATGGCTGCATCGATGACGGTGAGGACTACGACGACGATGGCGATGGCGTCCAAGATTTCGTCGACGATTGTTTGAATGGAAAACTCAACTGGAATTCACAGACCGAAACCGATCGCGATGGCGATGGCTGCGAGGATTTCGATGAGGACCTCGACGATGACGGCGACGGCCTGCTCGACACCGAGGATGACTGTCCGGTTGGTGATATTGGCTGGACCTCCGCTCCCTACAATGACGTCGACGGCGATGGCTGCCGGGATGTCTCTGAGGATACCGATGACGATGGTGACCGGGTGCCCGACGATGGCGATTCCTGCCCCGACGGCAAACACGACTGGGAATCGAATCCGATCGACGATGTCGATGGTGATGGCTGTCATGATGAGGAAGAGGACTTCGACGACGACAATGACGGATTCACCGACGCCACCGATCTTTGCCCGGGAACCCCGGCAGGGGTCGCTGTATTCGACGGCGGTTGTTCCTATGCCCAAGGCGATGAGGATGAAGACGGCGTGATCAACGAACTCGACAACTGCCCGACCGCAGCTGCCCATGCCGATCACGATTCAAATCTTGACGGCTGCACAGATGACATCGATGATGATGGGGTGCTCGACGATATCGACGTCTGCCTCGGGACGCCGGCTGGTGAACAGATCGATGGCCGTGGTTGTGGCTATGTCACCCAACAGGACCCCGATGGCGACGGTGTTGTCGGCGCCAATGACATCTGCGATGACACCTCCGATGAAGCGCTGCGGAATCAATATCCAGAATTCATATTCGATGCTCAGTTCGGCTGCTGGACGGGCGATGATGACGAGGATGAGGATGGCTACCCGAACCATGCCGATCAATGTCCTGAGAGCGCACGATTCGAGATTATCTTCGAGGGCGGTTGCACGCTCGACCAACAGGATACCGATGGTGATGGCGTCAACAATGGTGCGGATGGATGTCCGGGCACCTCGGCGGGTGCTTCCGCCGATGAGAGCGGCTGTTCCCGCCAGCAACTGTCTGGTGGCGAGCCGGAGGGAAGTTCTGCGGCTCTCATTGCAATCATCGCCGCAGTGTTCATTCTGATCATCGGCGGCGGTGTGGTGGCGGCCCTCGTGATCCGCAACAAGCAATCCACTCAGAAGACGGTTCGGACCGCTGTACGCCGCGGCGACATGCCCTCTCCCGCGACCGAGGTCGCTGCGGAGAGCCTCGACGATGCGGACGATTTCGCGGACGACCCAAATTACGAGACCGACGAGAATGGCTGCGAATGGTGGCGTGACGACGCGGGTGCCCTGTGGTACAGAACGCCCGAGATGGATGAGTGGGCAGAACACTCCTGAGCGGGGAAGCGTTAGATAACACGCCCTAAAGGGCGTCGTATGAGTGAACGCGTTCGACCGACCGGCAAGGCCCTGCTGCTGGCCATCATTCTCACCCTCGTCCTCCAACCGATGACGAACGTGGATTTCACCCCTGCATCCCTTGAGGCCCAACCGACGGTTGGCGAGACCGGCGGCCGTGCTGCCCAGACCGAATGGACCGCTGTTGCGGACACCGTGAACGGTGGAACGGGTTCGATTCTCTGGCCGGATTCCATCGCGGTTGACGGTTCTGGCGATGTACTCTCCATCGGCACCCTGATCGGTGAGGCCACCTTTGGATCACACACCTCGAGTTTCACGGGTTCTTACATTCAGCAGGCCTACATTGGCAAGGCCGATTCGATGAATGGCAATTGGATGTGGCTGACGGACACCGGCGTCTATGCCGGCGGCGGATTCGCCGGCATGACCGGCGTTGCTGCGCACATGAACTCCATCTACGTCTGCGGCTGGTTCAGCGGCAACGTCACCTTCGGCGGCGATCAATTCCGGTCGACGCAGGACAGCCAGGATTTCTTTGTCTCCAAGTTGGATTCCTCCGGCGCCTTCGTGTGGACCGCCGTCGGTGGCGGCGCGACCAGTGATGACACCTGCGAGGATGTCGCCGTCGACAGCAGCGGCAACGTGTTCACCGCCGGCTCGTTCAATGGGTCGGCGAACTTCCACTCGACCGGCGTCAGCAGCGCCGGCAAGGTCGACGCTTGGTTCGCCCGCATGGACATCAGCGCAAACCCCGCCGGTGGAAACCGCTGGGATTGGGTCCAAACAGATGGCGGACCCGAGGAGGATTACGGCGCATGTATCGCCACGGATGGTACGAATGTCTACGGCTGTGGATGGTTCACAGGCACGGCCGATTTCGGAACCCAGCAATTGCAAGCGATCGGTCAATATGACTCCTTCATCGTCAAACTCGGCACCAGCGGCTCCTTCGTCGATGTCAACGCCGCCGGTGCGACTGGGGGCATTGTCCAAATCTTCGACATGGTCGCCGATGCGGGGAAAACCTACTCCACCGGCCACATCACCGGGACGGCCAACTTTGGTCTGAACCAGGTCAGCAGCGGCAGCGGTGGGGCGACCGACCGCTTCATCTTCGTCGCCGAACTCGGCGCCAACAACCTCTGGACTTGGGCGACGGGCTCGACCGCGGGCACCTACCAGACCTCGCGCGCCATCGACATGACAGGTGTGGGTGACCTTGTGATCGCCGGCAGCATCGGCACGCTGAACGCGGCGGGCACCGCCGTCGGGCAGAGTGGTTCCGCAACCTTTGGCAGCACGACGGTGACCTCCGATTATCTCGGTCACGTCGTTGCCGGCATCGACACAAATGGCGTCTGGGCCTTCGCTGAATCCGGAGATAGCGCGCTGAACGATGAGGGCCATGGCATCGCTGTGACCCCCAGCGGAACCATCGTCACCATGGGCACGAACTGCGGCGGTTTCGACACCGCCGCCAACAATGTCCCGGTTGGACAAACCTGCTCCATCACACTCGGCACCTCCTCGGCGACGACCGATGGGAATTACTTCTCTGACCCCGCCTCGAATGGCAATCGCTACGCCTTCCACACAGGGATTCACCTGTGGGCGATCATGGGGGATACGGATGGCGATGGCATCGGTGATTCCGATGACAACTGTCTGATGATTCCGAATGCTGATCAGTCCGACATCGATGGTGACCTTGCGGGCGACGCCTGTGACGATGACATGGATGGGGATGGCAAACTCAACCCTGGTGATGACTGTGATGGGCCCGAGGTGAATTGGGACCATACCGACGTCGCTCTCGACATGGACCAGGACGGCTGTCTGGATTCCAGTGAAGACACCGATGACGATGCGGATGGCATCGCCGATGTGGCGGACGGTTGCACTGGCCCCACCTTCAAACAGCAATGGTCCTCGACGAATGCGAACGATCACGACAGCGATGGTTGTCACGATGCCGAAGAGGATGACGATGACGACAATGACGGCATCGACGACGGTGCGGGTGATGATTGCGTCCGCGGCTGGCACAACTGGACCAGTGAGGCCAGCACCGACCACGATTCGGATGGCTGCGCCGACGCAGGCGAAGACCCCGACGACGACAATGACGGCGTCTTCGACAAGGATTCCAACGGCTTCACCCTCGACCTGTGTCGTCGGGGAGACTTGGGATGGATTTCGGATGAGACCAACGACCGAGATGGCGATGGTTGCCGCGATGCCACCGAGGATTCCGACGACGATGCAGATGGCGTCACCGATGGCCCTGACAATTGTCCAGAAGGCGCGATGGAATGGACCAGCGGCCCGACCACCGACCACGATGGTGATGGATGTCTGGATTTGGTCGAGGATGACGATGACGATGGTGACTCGGTGCTCGATGAGGATGATTCCTGTCCGCTCGGCATGACCGGTTGGACCTCGGATGCCTTCACCGATATCGATGGCGATGGCTGCCGGGACCTCGACGAGGATGCCGATGACGATGGTGACGGCTTCACCGATGATGTGGATCACTGTCCGGCCGGCGAGACCGATTGGTTCTCGACTGTGGAGAATGATTTCGACCGCGACGGTTGCGTCGATGCGACCGAGGATTTGGACGATGATGGAGACTCGGTCTCAGACATCGCCGATGAATGCCCCTTCACGCCCTTGGGCGAGGATATCGACATCGTCGGATGTGGCTGGTTTACACAGCAGGATTCGGATGATGACGGCGTCACCAGTGACTTGGATGAATGCCCCAACACTCCCTCACCGTTGATCCGAGAGACATTCTCGGCAGAATTCGGTTCGGACGTCGATGGAATCGGCTGCTGGCCTGGAGAATCCGATGCCGATGCGGATGGAAAATTGCTCTATCAGGACGATTGCCCCAACACACCTGCGGCCGTGCGAAATTCGGTCAATCCGGATGGTTGCGATGACAGCGAATACGATGTCGATGGCGATGGCGTGAGCGGCGATTTCATCATCCCGTTCGGCAATGACCAATGTGGTGCAACCTCCAATGAGACGGTGCGTGAGAACAACCCCGCTTTCGGCTCACTCGACTTCGGTTGCTGGTATGGCGATGATGACACCGACGCGGATACCATCCTCCTGTATCTGGATCAATGTCCGACCACTCCGGCCGGTGAAGATGTCCTCGCCGAAGGCGAATTCATCGGTTGTTCAGCCGGTGAGCGTGACGAGGACGGAGACGGCATCATGACCGATGTCGATGTCTGTCCCGACACCAAATCGGGTCAATCAGTGGAGGCGAGTGGCGAATTCATCGGTTGCTCACTCGATGAGCGGGTCGAACTCGGCGATACGAGCGCAGTGCTCGAAAAGAACATGATGCTGATCATCGGTGGTACTGTGGCACTTTTCGTGCTCGTCGTCCTCGCGGTGACGATGCTGATGCGGCGCGGTGGAAAGCGTTCCGAATCAGTTGACTGGGACGCCGTTCCCGCCGTCCCGCCGGGCTTCGACATGCCGGGTGCGCCCGTCGCACAACAGGTGCTCAAGGACTACACCCAACTGCCTGGAGGCGGCAGCTACTCGACCGGCGCGATGGGAGAGACGGTCTACAATGCGCCCGACGGCAGCAATTACCAGATGCAGACGGATGGCTCGTTCATCCGAATCTGATCAGACGCCAGCGATCTCGAAAGCCTCGTCGATCATCTCGGCGGGTGTGATCGAAGGGCGGAAGCCGCAGCGTTGCTCGATCTCCCGGGCATCGACCACGCCCCACACCTCGTGGGTGTCGATGTTGCCGAATTGAGCCTCACATCCCGTGCGCTCCTCATAGACGGTGGCCACCTCTTGCATGACCAGCCCTTGGCCCGTGCCAACGCACAGGGTTTCGCGGGTGGGCGGCGGATTTTGGAGGACGTTCATGACGACCTCGATGAGGTCTGAGACGTGGACGAAATCCTTGACCTGAGTGCCGTCACCGGGCACGCTGATCCAGCCGAAGATGGATTCGCGAGCGAATTGGTGCATAATGCCGTGGCCCTCATCGGATTCCAGCGGCAGTCCCTGTACGTTGGAACAGCGCAGGACGGTGACGGGGCGGCCCTCTGTCGCATGTTCGAGGGCGCGTTCCTCGACCCACAATTGTCCCTCGGCCGCGATGTCTCGAGGTGCGAGAGTGGCTTGACTGGAGTAGTAGGGGTCATCGGGCGTGGCCTGAGGATGGACGCGCAATGTACCGACCAGGATCAGATGCAGACCTCCGTGGCGTTCGACCGCTGAGAGGATGGGCATCGCCATGTCGCGCATCGCAAGCAATGCGGTGCGGTCGTCACGGCCCGCGGCAGCGGGCGGATGTGCATTCATCAGAACCACTGCACCGCAGGAAGTCAGGAGTGCATCGAGCATGCGTGGGTCGTCCAGCACATCTTGTGTGATCTGCACGAGGTTCTCCCCCAATGCGGCTTCGACCAATGGCTGGACGAAGGCATCTTGCCCACTGATGGCGACCCTCAAGTGACTGACCTCGACATTCCGTTTCCTCTTTCACCGTATGATGTTGACGGCGGCAAGCATGCATGATGCCAACCCCTTCCCAAGAACCTTGAAGGGCCGATGCGAATCAGGCGGGTGTGGATAGGCGCCCCCAATGGGCGCCCGGAGGCGCATTCCGATGGTCGACCAGCTCCCCAACCTCGGTCGAGAGGCCGTGATGCTTGCCGAGATGGGGCTCGACTCCATCGATGACCTGTTCAGTGACATCCCCGCCGAGGTTCGCCGCGACGCACCGCTCGATTTGCCAGCGCCTCAAACCGAAGAGGAAATCCTACGCGAAGCGCAGATGTTGCTCGGAGAGAATGTCTCCGTCGACAGCCGCCCCTCCTTCCTCGGTGCGGGTCTGTACAACAATTACGTCCCCGCGATGGTGCCGATGCTGGCGACACGCGGCGAGTTCCTGACCGCCTACACACCCTACCAGCCTGAGGTCAGCCAGGGCATGTTGCAAGCGATGTGGGAATTCCAGACGATGGTCAGCGAACTGGTTGGTCTGCCGGTCTCAAATGTCTCGATGTATGACGCCAGCACGGCCGCGGCCGAGGCGATCACCTGCGCGGTGCGGGTGCACGATCGCAAAGCGACGCAGAAATCCACGGTCTATGTCTCGGAGTGGATTCCACCCCACAGACTCTCCGTCATTCAGAATTACAGTCAGGGTGCGGGCATCGAAATCAAATTTCTCTGCCATGGCGACGACGGTCGATTGAACCTTGAGCAAGCGGGCAAGGCTGCCGGTGCCTCTGCGGTCTATGTCGAACAACCCAATGCCTTCGGATTGCTCGATGAAGGGATTGCCGAGCTGAAGGGGATCATCGGTGAAAATACCGCCCTTATCGTCGGTGTGCAACCTGTCTCGCTGGGATTGGTCGCCGCGCCGGGCACCTATGGTGCAGACCTCGTCGTGGGTGAGGGGCAGCCGTTCGGCATCGGACCGACAGGTGGAGGGCCGATCTATGGCCTCTTCGCCTGCAGCAAGGCCTACCTGCGCCAGATGCCGGGTCGCATCGTCGGCCAAACCCGGGATAGCGAGGAAAATCCGGCCTACTGCTTGACTCTGAGCACGCGTGAACAGCACATCCGCCGGCACAAGGCGACCTCAAATATCTGCTCGAATGAGACCTTGATCGCGCTGATGGGCGCGATGCACATGGCGTTGCTCGGCCCCGAGGGCTTGCGCACACTCGCCGAGCGGAACGCCGCCGCATGTGCGACGACGAAGTCGGCCTTGCTCGCCATCGATGGCATCGAGGCCGTTCACCCAGATGGGGCCCACTTCAACGAATTCGCCATCCGAATCCCCAACTCGGCCGAGTCCCTTCTCAATTTCCTCGATAAAGAGTGCGGCATCACAGGTGGATTCGACCTCGGGCGATGGTGGGATGGCACGGCCAACCAATTGCTCGTCTGCGCCACAGACCAGACCACCATCGAGGACATTGAAGACCTCGCTGAGGGCATCACTGAGTGGCTGGAGGTGAGCGCATGAGCGACCTATTCGCCTTCAACGGTGCCGAGGGGGCAGGCTATGCCCAACCGGCCCCGATGGATGCCCCCATCCACATTCCAACGGTTCTCAAGCGGGCCGACCTGCCGCGCTGGCCCCGCGCCAGTGAGCCCGAAATCGTCCGCCATTACACCTGGTTATCGACCCGGAGTCACGGCATCGACTCCGGCTTCTACCCACTCGGTTCCTGCACGATGAAGCACAATCCAAGGGTCAACGAGCGCATCGTTCAGATGCCCGGCATGAACGATGTTCATCCGCTCGCGCCCGCCAGCCATCTGCAGGGCATGATGGCGATCTTCCACGAGATGCAGGAGATGCTCGCCCACTGCGCCGGCATGGACACCGTCACCCTGCAACCGGTCGCCGGCGCGCAGGGTGAATTCACAGCGATGCGCTGCATCCAGGAATTCCACAAGGAAACCGGCCAATCCCACCGCAACAAGGTCATCGTGCCGGACAGTGCACACGGCACCAATCCCGCCAGCGCTGTGATGTGTGGCTATGAGATCATTGAGATCCCCTCGCTCGATTCGGGTCGGGTCGATCTCGACGCTCTGAGGGCCGTGGTCGGCGAGGATACCGCGGCGATGATGATCACCAATCCGAGCACCCTCGGCCTATTCGAGCCGGAGATTGCCGAGGCCGCAGACATCGTCCATTCCGCGGGTGGCCAGATGTATTATGACGGCGCCAATTTCAACGCCATTCTCGGCAAGACCAACCCCGGCCTGATGGGTTTTGATGCGGTGCACTACAATCTCCACAAGACCTTCAGCCAACCGCATGGCGGTGGTGGTCCCGGCGCGGGCCCCATCGGCGTCCGTGCCCATCTCGCTCCATACCTGCCCACCCCGCTGGTCGGCAAGACTGTCGATGAGAATGGCGAGGCCACCTACCACTGGGAAGAACCCCCGAAGACCATCGGAAAGGTCCAGCAGTGGCATGGAAATGCCGGGGCGACGGTCCGCGCTTGGGCCTTTTATCGGCGTTACGGCAGGGATTTGGAAAAGATGAGTGAACACGCCGTTCTCAATGCCAATTACCTGCGCCACCGCATCCTCAATCCCCCGGAAGAGGTCGCCAAACGCATCCATGCAATGCCCGTGGACGGTGCCCCTGCGACGGTGGTCAAACACGAGTTCACCCTCTCGCTGAGCCCGGTCAAGGAGGCGACTGGAGTCACCGGCAAGGATGTGGCAAAGCGCTTGCTCGATTACGGCTACATGGCGCCGACCCTGTACTTCCCGATGATTGTGCCCGAATGCCTGATGTTCGAGCCGACCGAGACCGAATCCAAGGAGGCGATCGATGCCTTCGCCGCCGATTTCCTCGAAATTCTCGCCGAGGACCCCGAGGTGGTGAAAACAGCACCACACGAGACGCCCGTCAAGCGGGTCGATGAGGTATGGGCAGCACGGAATCTGGTGCTTCGACACCCCTGTGGAGATTGAGGGGGGCATCGGGATGCAGGATTTCCTTCTCGGCGATTCATACTGGTTCGGGGGCAGTCTACCCGCCCGATTGGACCACGAGGTCGATGCGCCCGAGGCCTGGTCTGGATGGCGACGGCAGCGATTGTCGCCAGGGCTCACTGGATTCCTCTTCCCTGCGGCCTGGTCCGCTCTGTTGCTCGCCGCGGGTCTCATCCCCTTGTTGCTCCATTCCCTGAATGTCGGCATCGGCGCGCCGATTCGGCTCGGCCTCGGCTTGACCTTGGGCGCATTCGTGATGCTCTGGCTGACGGCGGCGGCCCGGGCCGTCGCCCAGGTCGAGGGCTCCCCCGTCAAGATGCTCGTGTGGAATCTGGTGCGGACCGAGACCATTCTGCTCGGTGTGCTGATCTACATCGTCGACCTGAATCCCATCGGCCTGATCGCAACGTTCGGCCTGCTCATCGCTGTGCCACTGTGGTTCTCCCAAATGGTGCGAATCGCGACGGTGCTCGCCTGGCCGCCCGGTCGCTGGTTGCTACCCGTGGCCCATGTCGATGTGGGACTGGCAGAGATTGCGGAGGGGTGGGAGACCGAATCAAATCGCTGGGCCCGTCGGCCGTTGGCCCGGCGTTCGATCCCGGCTGGATTCATGGGCAACACCTCGCTGGAGATGGTGCTATTCGGCCTCCGAGAGGGAAATCTGGACTACATCGCCATCCATCTGGTCCACCCATCTGGCGCATTGCTCGATCCATTTGTTGGTCCGTCAATCGGTGACGAGGTGCCGTTCCCCTCACTCGGCCCGCGCTTTGCAGACGTGCCCTCGCCGGTCGCCATCCGCGAACACTTCGGCGCACCGCCGGTCTCGCCGGTAGTTGCGAAATGGCCGTCAGCGATGATTCCCGCATGGGAATCGGAAGAGGAGTGAATCACTCCCATTCAATCGTTCCAGGCGGCTTGTGGGTGATGTCGTAGACCACCCGGTTGACGTGTCCCTTGAGTGAATTTGTGATGCGGGTGCTGATCTTCTCGAGCACCTCGTAAGGAATGTCGGAGGCGCGGGCCGACATGCCATCCATGCTGCGAACCGCGCGCACGACGATGGTTTCTCCGTAGACTCTCGCATCGCCGTGGACACCGACGCTGTTGACGTTGAGCAGGGCGCCGAAATATTGCCAAGGCAATTCCATCAGACCTGCTTCTGCTGCAGCTTCGAATTCCTCTTCGACGATTGCACAGGCCTCTCTGCAGGCCTCGGTTCGCTCGCGGGTCAGTTCGCCGAGTACGCGAACGGCGAGGCCCGGCCCGGGGAAGGGTTGGCGTTGGCTGCTCGGGATGCCGAGTGCTTCGGCCATTTTGCGCACCTCATCCTTGTAGCAATCACGGAGTGGTTCGACGATGGTCAGATCGACATCGTCCGGCAGTCCACCGACGTTGTGATGGCTCTTGATGACATCTCGCTCGCCGCCGCCGGATTCAATCCAATCCGGTGCGATCGTGCCCTGAACGAGGTACTTGGCGCCGACGATCTTCTGCTGTTCTTCGAAGACACGGATGAATTGCTCGCCGATGACCTTGCGCTTGGCCTCGGGTTCGGTAACGCCTTCGAGGTGCTTGAAGAATCGTTCCGAGGCGTCGACGACGGTCAGATTCAAGTCGAGTTCAAGGAGGATTCGTTTGACGTCTTCAGTCTCGTCCTTTCGCATGAATCCCGTGTCGACATAGACGCAGTGCAATTTGTCGCCGACCGCTTTGTTCGCCATGACGGCGGCGACCGAGGAGTCGATGCCACCGCTGCAGGCGATGATGGCGATGTCGTCGATGCTCTTCTCAAGGATGGCGATGCCCTCGTCGATGAGGATCTGGGGGTCCATCTCAGGCACGCTCCGACTGGGTCAGCTCGTCGTCGGCGATGACCTTGTTCGTCATCTCTTCGCGGAAGCTGATGAAGTCGCTCGCGAGCGCTTCATTCGACCCGGCGAGGATCTGGACTGCGAGCACTGCCGCATTGTCGCCGCGGTCGACGCCGACGGTCGCCACCGGCATGCCCGGTGGCATCTGAACGATGGAGAGGAGGGAGTCGAGCGGCACCTTGCCGCCCACGGGGACGCCGATGACCGGCTTGCAGGTCATCGCTGCGATGACGCCGGGAAGGGCTGCGGCAACCCCGGCCATGCCGATGAATACCTTGCAATCCGACTCGAGTGCAGCATCGACAATGCCCTCGAGATATTTGGGTGCCCGATGGGCGCTGGCAACGCGGAGTTCGTAGTCCACGCCGAAGTCATCGAGGACCCTTGTCGCCTTCTCAGCGATGGGCAGGTCGGAGCGGGAGCCGAGGATGATGCAGACGTCCATCAGGGTGGGCCACCTGCCGTCGGTTCAAATGCCTCTCGGTGTTCAGCGGCGCGTTCAAAGGGAGAGAATCCGCCCGAACTTCGACGCAGCACCTCACCAGTCCCATCCCGGTCAATCGCCCAGGTCGACAGGCCCGGCCACAACCGTCCGCCCCCACAATGCACGATCAGCGGCCGGGGACCGAGCATCCTACGGTGCAGCGAGATGGCGAAGGGAAGAAGGGTCACAGGGAGGTCGATCAACCACAGAATCCCACCATCTTCTCGGGCACTGTGAAGCACGCTTCGCACGCGGTGAGCCAATCGCCGCTGAATCCTGTCGCATCGCTGGTGCAACCGCGCGGGCAAGGCCTCGCCTTCCATCCAGTGATCCAAGAGTTCGACCGCCCGCCGGGGCGCCCCGACACAGGCCGCTTCGGCGAAGGCCCGCACGCTCAGAGGTGCGCGTCGTCCAGCCCTCAACTCCCCCAGGCAGGCAATGAATCGCAACAGCCGCAGCCGCACGCCGATCTCCAGATCTGCGATCATGGCCACCGTCGGCCACACCCCCCAGAGCGTTCGCGTGGGTTGCCAGAGAATGGCGGGCTGTCGCCCGGTA